>ENA-OOWZ01001093-OOWZ01001093.1-human-gut-metagenome-genome-assembly--contig:-NODE-1093-length-13688-cov-3.017971_pt1 | contig 13688 bp, 14 predicted proteins | sample MGYA00241580_ERZ501329 | MGnify/ENA primary metagenome ERZ501329 (study PRJEB25962, sample SAMEA2042923) | human gut metagenome | biome: human gut; feature: human-associated habitat; material: faeces... | reverse complement strand
ACAAGTGCACCCGTTTTAAAAATAGAAATAAAAGGAGAAATAAAATGTCTAAAAGAAGTAATTATATAAGCTGGGATGAATATTTTATGGGAATAGCCTTACTATCAGGAGAAAGAAGCAAAGATCCAAATTCACAAGTGGGAGCATGTATAGTAAGCCCAGACAATAAAATTTTATCTATAGGATATAATGGATTTCCAATAGGTTGCTCAGATGATGAAATACCATGGGATAGAGAAGGCGATTTTGCAAACACAAAATATCCGTATGTATGCCATTCAGAACTAAATGCAATATTAAATTACACAGGTTCAACATTAAAACAAAGTAGAATATATGTTACTTTATTTCCATGCAATGAATGTGCAAAGGCAATTATACAATCTGGAATTAAAGAAGTAATATATATGAGTGACAAATATAAAGATACAGACTCAGTAAAGGTATCTAAAAAGATGTTAGATATGGCAGGAGTAAAATATACTCAATACAAATCAAAGGGCGTAAAATTAGAATTAGATTTATAATAAAAACAAAAAATGAGGCGAAAAGGAATGTTCCTTTTTTGCCTCATTGCATTTTATTTGAATATACGGTATAATATTAGTATCTTACATAGAGGGGAGGTTTCCCAGGTGTTTGATTCTTTCGTGAGATTTTTTCACATAATGGAGAACATGTTTTCACGAGAGACTGCGATACTGATGGTCATCGCATTAATACTTGCAAGTATTTTAAGTGCAGTAAACGCAATAGGCGTGCGCGATAGCACTATAAAGAAAACAGGTAAAGATACGTGGACTATCTTTAAATATCGTTAAAACAAAAGATAAAGAAAACAAAAAAGGAGTTTAAATATAGAAAGAGGTATTTGAATTATATAATTCAAATACCTCTTTCACTATATAATTAAATTATTCCAATATATCTATTGTAAAAAGAGGTAAACTAGTATAAAATATGTAAGTACAAATAGAGATAATATTTGGAGGTAAACATGAAACTTGTAGATGAAAGTAATTTAGAAAAATATAATGAATTTTTAAAAAAACATGATAGATGTAATTTTCAACAATCAATAGAATGGGGAAAAGTAAAAGCACCTGCTTGGAAAAATGAAGTTGTTCTAGCAGAAGATAAAGACGGAAATATAATAGGTTCAATAAGTGTACTAATTAGAAAAATACCTATTTTCGGAAATTTAATGTATTCATCAAGAGGCCCTGTTTGCGACATACACAATAAAGAAGTACTAGAACAATTAACTAATGGGCTAAAAGAACTTGCAAAAAAATACAATGCATTTGTTCTAAAAATTGAGCCAGACATAAAAAGTGATGACCAAGAATTTAGAAAAATAGTTACAGAACTAAAATATAAAATAAAAGATGATGCTAAAAACTTTAGTGAAGAAATTCAACCAAGATATGTATTTAGACTAGACATAAAAGGAAAAACAGAAGATGAAATATTTAAAGCATTTCATCAAAAAACTAGATACAATGTAAGACTAGCAACAAAAAAAGGTGTGGTTGTAAAAGAAGGAACAAGAGAAGATTTAAAAGAATTCCATAAAATAATGGTTGAAACAGGGGCAAGAGATGGATTTATAATTAGACCACTATCATATTTTGAAAAAATGTATGATGAATTAGGAAAAGACCATGTAAAACTTTTAATGGCATATTATGAGGACAAGCCAATATCACGGAATATTTGATATAGACTATGGAAACAAAGTATGGTATTTATATGGCGCAAGTAGCAACGAACATAGAAACTTAATGCCAAATTATTTATTACAATGGGAAGGAATAAAATATGCATTAAGCCAAGGAAAAGATGTTTATGATTTTAGAGGAGTTTCAGGAGTTTTAGACGAAACACATCCACAATATGGTTTATACAGATTTAAAAAAGGATTTAATGCAGAATTTACAGAATTTATTGGCGAAATATACTTTGACTTTAAACCATTTGTATACAAAACTTATAAAGTATCAGAAAAAATATTCAAAAAGACAAGAGGTTTTATAAGAAGATTAAAAGGAGAAGTTAAATGAAATCATTAATAATAAATAAAAATGATTTGAGACATAATATAAATGTAATAAAAAAACTAGCAAAAGTAGATATTCCAGACGACAATGGGAACGCTTATAAAATAATTGGAGTAGTAAAAGGAAATGGCTATGGATTAGGACTTATAGAGTATTCTAATTTCTTAATAGATAATGGAATAGAAACTTTAGCAATAGCAACGGTAGAAGAGGCAATAGAGCTAAGAAAAGCAGGAATAAAAGAAGATATATTAATGCTTTCTTCAACTAGTATAGAGTCAGAAATACAAGAACTAATAGATAACGACATAATACTAACAATAGGTTCAAAAGAATGTGCAGATATTGTAAATAAGCTAAGCAAGAAAACAGACAAAAAAATAAGAGCTCACATAAAAATAGATACAGGTTTTGGAAGATATGGCTTTATATACAGCGATATTAGAACAATAGTAGAAACAATAAAATCTTTAAAAGATGTTTCAATAGAAGGAATGTATTCACATTTTTCTTTGGCATATTACAAAAATAATAAATGGACAATAGAACAATTTAATAGGTTTATGGAAGTAGTAGAAGCATTAAAATTAAATGATATAAATATACAAACCTTGCATATTTGTAACTCACCAGCATTTTTAAATTACCCAAATATGCACTTAAATGGAGCTAGAATTGGTTCTGCATTTTTAGGAAGAGTAGATGCAGATATAAATGTAGGGCTTAAAAAAATAGGGAAATTAAAATGCAGTATAGAAGAAATAAAAACTGTTCCAAAAGACTTTAATATAGGCTATTTAAATAGTTATAAAACTAAAAAAGAAACAAAAATTGCAATTGTGCAATTAGGCTATATAGAAGGCTTTAATATAGGTACAAGACAAGATATGTTTAGATTTGTAGATAAACTAAGAGGCCTATCACATAGTATAAAAAGCTTTTTTAGAAAACAAAACTTAAAAGTTACAATAAACGAAAAAAAATACAACATAATTGGAAAGTTAGGAATGTACCACATGGCAATAGACATTACAAATAGTGATGTAAAAATAGGCGATTTTGCATATTTAGAAGTTAATCCATTATATATAGATAGCAAAATAGAAAGGAAGTATGTATAAAATGGAACAAAAGAAGATACCATTTTTTAAAAGACTAAAAAATGCAATAACCAATTTCGACGAATATCAAAAATTTTCCCAAGAAAAATTAGGAACAGCAATAAAGTACTTTTTAAAACTAATGCTTATATTTTCAATTTTAATTTCTGGATTTCTAACAGCAAGAATGTATAAAGAAATAGAAACAATTAAAACAAGCTTTGCAGAAGAATGCCCAGATTTTAGAATAGAAAACAATACATTACTAATAGAGGGAGAAAACAAAAAATACGAAAAAGACATTGGCTATGAAACTTTGGGGCTAATTGTTGATTCGGAAAATACAGACTTAACAGAAGAACAAAATGGTCAATATCAAAGAATAATAGCATTTTACAAAGACAGAATGGTTATGAAAACAATGGATACCAAAACAAGTATGACTTATGAAGACATTAGCAAAAATCAGAATATAAATGGACTTTCAAAGCAACAAATTTTGGACTATGCTAATAGTAATGAGATGTTAGTTATATATTCAATATTTTTTGTAGTAACAATTATATTCGTATTTATTGCATATTCAATACAAATTCTTTTAGATATTTTCTTATTATCAATAATAGGACTTATAATGAGTAAAATAGCCGCAGTAAAATTAAAATATAAAGAAGTATTTAATATGTCTATATATGCATTAACACTATCAATTGTTTTGTATTTAATATATATTTGTGTAAATATAAGTACCGGATTTACAATAAAATATTTTGATTTAGCATATCAGATTATTTCTTATATATACATTGTAACAGCAATATTAATGATTAAATCAGATTTAATCAAACAACAAATAGAAGTAGGCAAAATAATAGAAGAGCAAAAAAAGGTAAGAGAAGAAAAGAAGCAAGAAGATAACGAAGAAGAAAAACCAAAAGAAGACAAAAAAGAAAAGAAAGAAAAAAAGGATAAAGAAGAAAAAGAACCAGAGCACCCAGAAGGAAGCCAAGCATAATAAAGAAGCAAAAGGAGAGTAAAAAAATGAAAGACAAACCAAAAAATAATGATAAACTACTATATCTAATTTTAGGAATTATAACAGTAATTTGTGTAGTATTAATTACAATATTAACATTAAATAATGGAGCAGATACAAAAGAAAATTTAGAATTGGCATACACAGATTTAATTAAAAAAATAGACAACAAAGAAGTAGAAAAGGTAGAAATGACAGTTGGAAGTACTACTGTTAAAGTAAAATTAAAAAATGAAGAGAAAGAAAAAAAGACAATAGTTCCAAGTACACAAGCATTTATAGAATTAATACAAGAACAAGTAAAAAACAATAATGAAATAGAATTAATTCAAAAACCAGAAAATGCTTTGCTAAAAATTTCTCAAACATTAATTACATTTTTACCAACAATAATAGTATTAATACTATTCATATTGATATTTAAAATGCAAGGGCTTGGCGATAAAGGAAAAGTTTATGATGCAGAAAGCAACAAAGATACAAACACAACATTTAAAGATGTTGCAGGTTTGGACGAAGAAAAGAACGAATTAATAGAAGTAGTAGACTTTTTAAAAGAACCAAAAAAATTCCAAGAGATGGGTGCAAAAATACCAAGAGGAATACTTTTATGTGGAAAGCCAGGTACAGGTAAAACATTAATAGCAAAAGCAATTGCAGGAGAGGCAGGAGTACCATTTATATCTATGAGTGGTTCAGAATTTATAGAAATGTTTGCAGGTCTTGGAGCATCAAGAGTAAGAAAACTATTTGAAAAAGCAAAAAAAATAGCTCCATGTATTGTATTTATAGACGAGATAGATGCAATAGGTGCAAGAAGAACAAATGCAAGTGGAGCAGAGAGCGAAAATAATCAAACACTAAATCAGTTACTAGTTGAAATGGACGGTTTTGATACAAACGAAACAGTTATAGTTCTTGCAGCAACAAACAGACCAGAAATGCTAGATAAAGCATTATTAAGACCAGGAAGATTTGATCGTCAAATTACAATAGCAGCACCAGATGCAAGAGGTAGAGAAGAAATATTAAAAATACATGGAAAAAATAAAAAATTTGCAGACGATATAGACCTAAAGAATATAGCAGAAGACACAGCAGGATTTACAGGAGCAGAACTTGCTAATGTGTTAAATGAAGCTGCAATTGTAGCAACAATAAATAAACACAAAAAAATACAGATGAGTGATTTAGAAGAGGCTGTAAAGAAAGTTACAGTCGGATTAGAAAAACATAGTAGAGTTATATCAGACAAGGATAAAAGACTAACAGCATATCACGAAGCAGGACACGCAATAGTTAGTAAATTCTTAGAAACACAAACAGATGTAAAAGAAGTTTCTATAATCCCAAGAGGACTTGCTGGTGGATACACAATGTATAAAACAAATGAAGACAAATACTATATATCAAAAACAGAAATGGAAGAAAAACTAATTGCACTTCTAGGTGGAAGAGCAGCAGAAAAAATAGCACTAAATGATATTTCAACAGGAGCAAGCAATGATATAGAAGTAGCAACAGAAATTGCAAAAGATATGGTTACAGTATATGGAATGAGCGATACAGTAGGACCAATATGCTTAAAACAAAAAGAACCTTATGAAAATAGAATTTTAGGAGAAAACATAGATGATGTAATAGGTGCAGAAGTAAAAAGAATGATAGATATAGCATACAAAAGAGCACAAGAAATAATACTTGCACACATGGATAAATTACAACAGGTAGCAGAAAGACTATTAGAAAAAGAAATTATCTCAGCAGAAGAATTTCAATCATTTTTTCAAGAATAGAACAATAAGAAAGACCGAGGAGTAAAATGCCCTCGGCCTAAAATTGTCAAAAAGGTTGACAAACAGAGCAGGATGAATTAAAATAGAAGCAGAGAAGGAAAAAAATGGAAAAAATGAAACAAACCATCTATTTGTAATAATAGAAAAGGATAATTATGCAGTACCAATAGAATATTTTACAATGCTTATATCGTCCCACTTAGACAAATTAAAATTTAGTACAAATAAACTTTTGCTAAAAGATGAGTTAAATAAATTAAAAAGAGACAGCATTGTAAAAACTGATGTGATATATAAAGTAAAAAATGAAGATATAGAATTTAAAATTGGAGAAGTAACAGAGAAAACTGTATTAGAATATAAAAAGAACCTAGAAAAACTTTTTTAATGTTCTTCTAGATTTATTTCTTTATTATTTAAATAGTTTAAAATGTCTGCATCTGTTTTAAATTTAAAAATTAATTTATAACTACACAATTCTTGAAATTTTTTATTAAACTTTTTATTTATTTCGTTTATTCCGTATTTACCGGTCACCAACAATAGGATAACCAATATATGCAAGATGTGCACGTATTTGATGAGTTCTTCCAGTGTGAAGAGTTACATCTAAGACAGAAGTATTACTACCTTTATTACGTTTAAGAACTTCATAAGAAGTAATTATTTTTCTATAACCAGTTTTAGGTTCAGGCGAAATATATACCATAGATTTTTTAGTATCTTTAAATAAATAAGCTGTTAAGGTTTCTTTATCTTTTTTAGGAATTCCATAAACAGTACATTTGTAGTGTTTTTCAATTTCTGACCCCTTAAACTTTTCTAAGATAATAGAAAGAGCTTCTTCATTTTTGGCAAATACTACTAAGCCAGTAGTATTTCTATCTAATCTGTGACAAGGCTCAATAAAGCTATATTTTTCCTTTAAAATGCTTGTTAAGTTTTTTTCAGAATTGTTAGAAACAACTTCAAGCTCGGCTGGTTTATTAACAATTAATATATTAGAATCTTCATATACCACGTCTAAATTAAAACTTTTAAACAAAAGTTCATCATTAATAAATAATGTAATTTCATCATTATAATGAACAGTAACATTTTCTGATACCTTAACATTATTTACTCTAATATCCTTTTTCCTTAAAGCTTTATAAATTGTATTTAAAGTTAACCCATCAAAACTATCCAACAAAAATGTATTTAATTTTTTACCATCATATTTTTTACTTACTAATACTTTTTTCATAACAGTATAATTATACAACAAAACATACAAAATAATCAAATAAATTCATTGACATGAATAAAAACAACATATAAAATAATATTTATAGAGGGACAATTATGTATGTCCTAAATAGAGAAAAAAGGAGAAATACAAATGAGAAAGCAAAATGGAATTACATTAGTTTCTATGGTAATAGCAATAGTTGTAATGCTAATATTGGCAGGAACTACAATTACTTTAAGTATAAATGGTACTCTATTTGGAAAAACCAAAGAGGCAACAGAAAAGGCAAAAGAACAATCCGGAGAAGAGGAAGAAATTGAAAATGATTTAAAACAAGCCACTTGCTCACATGAATGGACAGATTGGAAAATAGATGCAACTGAGAAAAATGGAGAAGCAAGATTTAAAAGACATAGAGAATGCTCAAAATGTGGAAAAAAACAATCATACATGCTAGGGGCATATATAGATTATGATCCAAGTACAGGAGAAAATGGAGAAGAAATTAAAACAACATATATTTCCGAAGGAGCAAAAACAGGTGGAACAAAAGAAAAAGACAGAACAACAGATGGAAGCTGGGGAAATGGATATGGAAATCAAAAATTTGCAGTAACAACAAGTATTAAGCTATGGAAAGTAATAGGAAAAACAGAAGAAGATAAACTAATAATAATGAGTGATGACCCAGTAATGACTGTAGAGAATAAAAATTTTTGCTTATATAACCAAGCCGGATATTTAAATGCGATAAGAGAATTAGACAAAATAAGTAGCATATATGGACAAGGAAAATTTGCAGACAAAACTCTATACCCAGTAGGAAATGGAACAAAACGAGAATCAGGAGCGAGAAGCATAAGAATAGAGGATATACCATATAAAGTGGTTGAAAATACTTATGAAAAGAAGCTAGGGACTGATGGAAAAGAATATGTTTTAGATTATGGAAATACAAATAGTGAAAAGTATAATAGTAATAAGAGAATTCGATATTTCGATGATAAAACGCAAGAGTGGAAAGAAATAAAATTGGGAGATGAGCCAATAACATTTAGAGATGTAACATTTATAGGATTTAATAAAACTATAAATATAAGTGGTAAAAATGTAAATGCTAATGTTATATTGGAAAACTCTAATGGTGAGCAGGTACAGTGTTGGTTCGCTACAAAAACCAGTAAAATGTATTATTACAAGACATTTGGAAGTTGCATATTTGGCAATGACAGAGGTAACCCAGTAGGAATTTCTCCATTAGATGGAGCATATCAAGGAAGCGCAGTTCAACCAATAGTATTTTTAAAAAATAATATAGACTATGATTATAATGAAGATACAAACACATATACAATAAATGGGTACAAGTAAAACTACTTACAAAATAAAGTGCCAAATACCACAAAAATCCTTGCATTTTAAATTTTAGTATGCTAAAATAAATAGGTCAAATTGAAACGGAGGTAACAGAAAGTGGGAGTATTAAAAACGATATTAACAATAATTTATGTAATTATATCTTTAGTATTAATAGTAATTTGCTTAATGCAATCAAAAGATGATGAAGGCGCTTCAGGTGCAATAGTAGGTGGCAGTTCATCAAGCTTTTATGAGAAAAATAAAGGAAAAACAAGGGAAGGTATGCTAAAAAAATGGACAATAATTTTAGGAATTACTTTTGCAGTACTTTCAATAGGTTTATCATTAGTATATATGTTATAATACAAAAAAAGCTAGAAAAAGTTTAAATTAATGAGAGAAAAAGAGATAATCTATTAAAAATGAGAAAATACGAGAAATAAAAGTTAAAAACATTCAAATTTTGAATTTGAATGTTTTTTTTATCATGGTATAATATTAATAGTCAAAGAAAGTCAAAGTCAAAAAGGAGTGGTAAAATGAGAATATCAGACATAATAGAAGATTTTATAAAAGACTTGTTTGATGATAACAATGAGTATATAGAAATACAAAGAAATGAACTTGCAGAAAAGTTTAATTGTGTACCATCACAAATAAACTATGTAATATCTACTAGATTTAGACCATCACAAGGATACTATGTAGAAAGCAAACGTGGTGGAGGAGGTCACATAAGAATTAAAAAAATAAATATTACAAAAAGCAATTATTTAATGCATATAATAACAAGTATGGGAGATACAATAACATCAAATGAAGTAGACATTTTTATTAGTAATTTCTTATCATACAATATTATAAATAAAACAGAAGCAAAATTATTAAAAGTAGCAACAAGTGATAATGTGCTTATAGTACCACAAGAATATAAAGACAAATTAAGAGCAAGTATTTTTAAAAACATGATACTTAATTTAGTAGAAGACGAAAATAGCAAATAAGTATTTTGATGTGCTTAATTTTAAAGGAGGGATAATTATGTTATGTCAAAATTGTAACAAAAATGAAGCAACAGTAAGATATACAGAAATAATAAATGGAGAAAAAAGAGAGGTAATGCTATGTGAAGAATGTAGCAGAGAATTAGGAATAGGTAATATGAACTTTAACATGCCAATAGACTTTTCTAGTTTCTTTGGAGATTTGTTAGAAGGTTATGAAGAGAATAGCTTTATGCCATTATTAACAGCAAACAAACAATTAAAATGTAATAATTGCAATATGACATTTGATGAATTTATGGAACAAGGAAAATTTGGCTGTGAAGAATGTTATGATGCGTTTTCTCCAAAAATTGATTCTATATTAAAAAGAATCCAAGGAAGCAATAGATATGCAGGAAGAAAATTAGTAGGCAATAAAGAAACAAAAATAGAATTTGAAGAAAAGCCAGAGAAAAAAGAAACAGAAAAAGAAAAATTGCAAAGAGAATTAAAAGAAGCAATAGAAAAGGAAAACTACGAAGAAGCAGCAAAAATTAGAGATAAGATAAAAGAATTGAAGGAGGAATAGAAAATGCTAAATTGGTATTTGCAATCAGGTAATGATAGTGATGTAGTATTAAGTACAAGAATAAGAACAGCAAGAAATATAAAAGGTTTTCCTTTTGTAAATAGATATACAAAAAAAGATGCTTTAAAAATAATAGAAATAGTAGAAGAAGCAGTAAATAGCTTAGGCTATGGACTAAAAGTAATAAAATTAAAAGACTTAGACGATGTAACTAAATTAAGCTTAGTAGAAAAGCATATTATAAGTCCAGAATTTGCATATAATAAGAATGAAATAGGAGCTATTGCAATAAATGATGACGAAAATATTTGTATAATGATTAATGAAGAAGATCACATAAGAATTCAAGTATTTTCAGCAGGACAAGAACTAAAAAATGCATTAAATCTAGAAATGGAAATAGATGAAAAATTAAGTAAGCTAATTCCATATTCTTATTCAGAAAAATATGGATTTTTAACAAGCTGTCCTACAAATGTAGGAACAGGTTTAAGAGGCTCTGTGATGGTTCATTTACCAGCGTTAACAAAAACAGGCAATATTAGAAAAGTGCTAGAAGTTGTAAATGGATTTGATATGAATATAAGAGGACTATATGGAGAAGGAAGCAAAGTTTCTGGTGACATATATCAGATTTCGAACAAGCAAACATTAGGAATTAGTGAAGAAGAAACAATAAAAAGCTTAAAAATTATTACAGATAAAGTAGTAGAACAAGAAAGACTAGCAAGAAAAATGCTTGGAAAGCAACAAATAGAACTAGAAGATAAAGTATATAGAGCATTTGGAGTACTTGCAAATGCTAAAAAAATATCATCAGAAGAATGTAACCAATTATTATCAGACGTAAAATTAGGAACAGATTTAGGGATAATAAAAGAGTTAAATGATTTAAAAATAAGAAAATTAGAAACATATACAAAACCTGCAAACTTGCAAAAGATTACAGGACAACCATTAGATGTGTATATGCGTGATATAAAAAGAGCAGAGATAATAAAACAAATTATAAAAGAAGAGTAAAAGGAGGGATTTTTATGACATATAAATTTACAAAAAAAGCTGAACAAGGTTTACAAATTGCAAATGATATAGCAATGCAATTAGGACATAATTATGTTGGAACAGAACATATATTATATGGTTTAGTAAAAGAAGATAGCGGGGTTGCAAGCAAAGTATTAGAAAACCAAAATGTGACTCCAGAAGCTGTATTAGAAAAAATAGAAGAATTAATAGGAGTTGGAGAACCAAATGAAAATAGTGCTATTGGATTTACTCCTAGAACAAAAAGAGTAATAGAAAATGCATTTAGAGAAGCAAGAAGATTGGGGTCAGAATGTATAGGAACAGAACATTTATTAATAGGAATTATGAGAGAAGCAGATAGCATAGCAGTAAGAATAATGCTAGATTTAAATGTAAATCCTCAAAAATTATATAATGAAATTGTAAAAGTTATAAATGATTATGAAACAGGAGATGAAAATAGTAAACAAAGCTCAAAATCAGGTAGTTTTAATTCAACTCCAACATTAAATCAATTTGGTGTAGACCTAACAAAACAAGCATCAGAAGGAAAATTAGACCCTGTAATTGGTAGAAAAAACGAAATTGATAGAATTATACAAATATTATCAAGAAGAACAAAAAACAACCCATGTTTAATAGGTGAACCAGGTGTTGGTAAAACAGCAGTTGTAGAAGGATTAGCAGAAAAAATAGTAGAAGGTGAAGTTCCAGAGAACTTAAAAGATAAAAGAGTTGTAACACTAGATATATCTGGAATGGTAGCAGGCGCTAAATATAGAGGTGACTTCGAAGAAAGAATTAAAAAAGCTTTAAAAGAAGTAAAAAAGGCTGGAGACGTTATATTGTTTATAGATGAAATCCATACAATAGTTGGAGCAGGTGCAGCAGAAGGAGCAATAGATGCAGCCAATATTTTAAAACCACTTTTAGCAAGGGGTGAAGTTCAAATTATAGGTGCAACTACTTTAAACGAATATAGAAAATATATAGAAAAAGATAGTGCACTAGAAAGAAGATTCCAACCAGTTACTGTTCAAGAACCAAGTATTGAAGATAGTATAAAAATATTAAAAGGCTTAAGAGATAAATATGAAGCTCATCACAATGTAAAAATAACTGATGAAGCAATAGAAGCAGCAGTTAAATTATCTAGCAGATATATAAATGATAGATTCTTGCCAGATAAAGCAATAGACTTAATTGATGAAGGCGCTTCAAAAGTAAGACTAAAAGTTCATACAGAACCAGAAAGTTTAAAGAAAATTCAAGAAAAAATTGACAAACTAGATGAAGAGAAAGAAGAAGCAATTCAAACACAGAACTTTGAAAAAGCAGCAGAGCTAAGAGATAAAGAACAAAAAGAAAAAGAAAAACTTGAAAAAGAGAAAAAAGCATGGGAAGATAAAAATAGAAAAGATATAAGAAATATAACTGCAGAAGATATTGCAGAAGTAATTGCAAGTAGTACAGGTATTCCAGCACAAAAAATTAGTCAAGATGAAAATGAAAAATTAAGGAATTTAGAGCAAAGCTTGCATAAAAGAGTAATAGGGCAAGATGAAGCCGTACAGGCTGTTGCAAAAGCAATAAAAAGAGGTAGAGTAGGACTAAAAGATCCTAACAGACCAATAGGTTCATTCTTATTTCTAGGACCAACTGGTGTTGGTAAAACAGAACTTGCAAAAGCTATTTCAGAAAACTTATTTGGAGATGAAAATGCAATTATAAGAGTAGATATGTCAGAATATATGGAAAGCCATTCAACTTCTAAAATGATAGGTTCACCTCCAGGTTATGTTGGATTTGATGATGGTGGTGGATTAACAGAAAAAATAAGAAGAAAACCATATTCTGTAATACTATTTGATGAAATTGAAAAAGCACATCCAGATGTTTTGAATATGCTATTACAAATACTAGATGATGGTAGACTTACAGACTCACATGGTAGAACTGTAAACTTTAAGAACTGTGTAATTATAATGACATCAAATATAGGAGCTAGACTAATAACAGATAAAAAAGCATTAGGATTTTCTGGTGGAGAAGAAAAAGAACAAGCAGAGAAAAAGGAATATGAAGATATTAAAAAAGAAGTAATAGCAGAAGTTAAAAAGACATTTAGACCAGAATTTATAAACCGTGTAGACGAAATTATAGTATTCCATAAACTAACAGAAAAAGAATTAATTCAAATAGTTGACATTATGCTAGAAAAAATAAAAACAAGATTACTAGAAAAAGACATAAAAATAGAAGTAGATAAATCAGCAAAAGATTTAGTAATCAAAAAAGGAACAGATACAAACTACGGTGCAAGACCATTAAGAAGAGCAATACAAACAATAATAGAAGACAAACTAGCAGAAGAAATTCTAGATGGAAACCTAAAAGCAGGAGACACTGCAAAACTAACAGCCAAAGACGATACAATACAAGTAAAAGTAAAAGTTAAAAAATAAATTCAAACCTATTTTTGGTGAAAAAGGGGTCTGACCC
>ENA-OOWZ01001088-OOWZ01001088.1-human-gut-metagenome-genome-assembly--contig:-NODE-1088-length-13727-cov-2.224473_pt1 | contig 13727 bp, 9 predicted proteins | sample MGYA00241580_ERZ501329 | MGnify/ENA primary metagenome ERZ501329 (study PRJEB25962, sample SAMEA2042923) | human gut metagenome | biome: human gut; feature: human-associated habitat; material: faeces... | reverse complement strand
AGTGAGTTTGTGTCTTCTGCAGGCAGTGGGGTATGGCTTATTGCCCATCGTAGGGAACTGGTGGAGCAAATGGAGGAAACTCTGGCTAAATATGGTATCCGGAGGGAGGATACTCCGGTCAGGGTAATGTCTGTCCAATGGCTATCCCGGCACTGGAATGAGGCGGGTGATGCTCCGGGACTGATTGTGATAGACGAGGCTCATCATGCCTTAGCCGCTTCTTACACGGAGATGTGGAAGCGTTATCCTGCCGCAAAGAAACTGGGTGTGACTGCCACACCTTGCCGCCTGAACCGTAGGGGGTTCACGGAACTGTTCGAGGTGCTGGTTACTTCGTGGAGTATTGCCGAGTTTATTGAAAAAGGCGTGTTGTCTGTGTTCGATTATGTATCCATCCGTCCCGGCAGCGAGGAGCAGCGGCTCATTGACGGTCTGGAGAAACGGGGGGTCGATGGGGATTATCAGGTGAAAGAGATGGATGCGGTACTGAACAGGCGTCCCGGTATCGAGCGCCTGTACCGCAGTGTCAGGCAGTTTGCTTCCGGCAAGAAGGGGATGGTGTATGCCATCAGCATTGAACATGCCCGGCGGATAGCGGAGTATTACAGCAGGCGGGGAGTGAATGCGGTGGCTGTGGACAGCAAGACTCCTGCTATGGAACGCAAGCGGATGGTGGAGGAGTTCAGACATGGAAAAATCGAGGTGCTGGTGAATGTGGATGTATTTAGCGAGGGGTTCGACTGTCCCGATGTGGAGTTTGTACAACTGGCCCGTCCTACTTTGTCACTGGCTAAATATTTGCAGCAGGTAGGACGCGGATTGCGGAGATCGGAGGGCAAGGAGGCGTGTATGCTGATAGACAATGTGGGGCTGTACCGCATTTTCGGGCTTCCTACACAGCGATGGAACTGGGATGCTATGTTCCGGGGACGGATGGCGGGAAAGGGGAGTTTGCCCGGACGGATGAATTGTGATGCTTCCGTTACTGCTTTTCCGGTGGTGGAAAGGCCGGCTGAAGCCGGTGGGGACTTGGTGGTGGTTATGGAGCACGGGCGTTTGCTTTCTTCCATCAGAGAGCAGGCTTTGCCGGATGAGAAGGAGCAGTCACCGTCATGCAGGCTGAGGGCATTTGTAGATAAGGAAACAGGTCTTTGGGGATTGGAAAAGGGAGATGAGATGCTGCCGGACGCTTCGTTTAAAGAGGTTTTGAGTATCAAAGGACGTTTTGCCGTGGGGAGGCTTCGGAACGGGTGTGTCCGGGTACTGGATGATACGGGGGCTTTGGTGGCCGAACTGGGGCATTGCTGTGAGGTGAGGTTGCTGAAAGATGATTTGTTGCAAGTCCGTCATGTCGGGAATTCGGTGTCTTATGTGGATTTACGGAACGGCCGGTGTTATGCTGTCCGCCCGCGTGTCCTCAGATACGGGAGCATAGAATTGTTACAGGTGAACCGTACTTATTACAGCAGGACAAGGCAGGTGTATGCCAATACATGCGGGTTGCCTTCTTCGTCCATTGTGTGGATGGGGTTTTATGTGAAGATGTACGATGGCAGAGTGCCTTCCCGATGCCGCCGCATGGAAGATGGAGGCTTTTGTTGTGAACCGCAGGTTTGTCTGTTGGAAGGGGATGAGGAGCGTGCTTATTATCTGAGCGGACGGTTGCCGGATCAAAGTATTGTGGTGATGGATGAGGAGGGACGGTATTATCATGTGGAGAAAGGACATGGAAAGCGTTATGTGGCTTGTAACCGTCCGTCGGACCGGAGTGAGGATTTTGATGAGGCGGTGGCATTGCTCCGAAGGCAGGCGGACGAGCGTGTGGAGAAACATTTGCAGGAGGAAAAGTGCGAGACTGAACGGAAACGGCAGCGTATAATCAGCAGGAGTGTGGAGGCCGTACCTTTTCAGATAGGAGTGAAATGGGGGCTGAGGACAGCGGAGCAGATTTTGATTCCACCTGTCTATCGGAGAATATTGCGTCCGGTGGGTGGTTATTGCGCCTATCAGGACAGCTCCTGCCAGTGGGGGGTGCTGACTGTAGACGGAAGGATCATTATCCGGGCCCGGTATATGGAGGTGGAGATAGACAGGGATGGAACGGCGCGTCTTACTTTGGTTCCGGGGAAGATGGAAACGGTGAAGCTGACGGATTAATAGGATAAAAAGCAGGGGATAACTTTTTGTCAGACCGATATTTAGCGATGGAATACGGATCATTATGAAAAGTTTTGTAACTTTGCATCCGATTTTAAAAAAGGAGATATTGATATGGAATTACCTGATGACCCGATGATGCTTTTCAGCATGGTGAATATGAAACTTCGTGACTGCTATCATTCGCTGGACGAGCTTTGTGATGATATGGATGTAGACAAGGAGCTGTTGGTGAAAAAATTGAAGGCGGCCGGATTTGAGTATAGTAAGGAAAACAACAAGTTTTGGTAGATAGAGGGATCAGCCCGTTCCGGAAGAATGCTTGGGACGGGCTGATTTTTTTATTGAGATACCTATTGTTGATTATTTTTGTATAAGTCCTGTTTCCGGTATTGCAACAGGGATGTTCCGGTATGCCGCTTGAAGAAACGTCTTAAGGTGGCAAGATTGGCAAACCGGGTTCTTTGAACGATTTCCTGTATGCTGATGGATGGATTCTCCAATAATGCGTAAATCTCTTGCAGGGTATAATGTATAATCCATTCTTTGGGGGATTTTCCACTTACCAGAGTCAAGGCTTCAGTCAGGTATTTGGAGGAAACATGCAACTTTTCGGCATAGAACGCCACTTCTTTGTTTTCTTTGTAATGCTTTAACAGCAAATCCAGAAAAAAGTATCCGATTTCTTCTTTATGCAAGGTGGTGACTTTATGTTCTTTTACTGTGCTGTAATAGTCTGCATAAAGTTCCAGAAAAGGTAATTTCAGCAGATTGGTAATAGATTCTTTTGTAAATAAATAAGTTGGAGAAGTAGCTCTGTTGTATAGTAACCGGAAATAGAGGGAGAACTGTTCCGCTTTCTCTTGGGATAGCGAATAGATGCAGTGGGTTTGGGTGTAGGTATGAAAACCGGTCGGAAAACGTTTGATACTTCCATTGATCACGTCATAAAAAAGGGCATTTGAAAAAGTACAATAATCGATGGTGAAAGTCAGACTGGATTTTATAAATGAAACCAAGAATCCCGGCATGAAAATAAGAATGTCGTTTGCACAAATAACATATTTCCGGAGACCAATCTGGATCTCGGCATTCCCTTCAGTACACATACCCAAAACTCCTTCCGGCAGATAAGAGGGGTATTTGCTGAAAGGCACTGTGTGCGCATCCATATAAATACTGAAATCTTGATCGGACAGTCCTTCTTTGGTATCCTGTGGTTTTGGGGTATTATATAACATACTTTGTATCAGCTCTAGGTTCACAAAATTAGAATTTAATGATACATTCCGCCGGAAGTAGTGGACATAAGGGAAAATAAAACGGAAAAAAACTACATGTATTTGATTTTTTTAATATAATGATAGGAGAACAATTTTAGCTTCCCGTAAGTTGTAGGAGAACACGGAAAATTATTCTTTTTTACAGAAAGAAGGGTGAATTCAAAAAGATCGTTTGATTTGTTTTTGAATTCACCCTTTATGAATGGAGCGGAGTTATTTTTGCGCCAGTAATTTGGCTATGGCACGGTCGGGTTTCCCGGTTTCTGTCAGGGGAAGTTTGAATACCGGAACAAAACGTTTGGGACGCCAGTAGGGAGGTAATTGATGTGTGCAGGTCTGTTCTATGTCGTCGGGCAGTTGCCCTTCGGCAAGCAGCACAATGATTTCTCCGAATTTTTCGTCGGGAGCGGAGGTGATCAAGAAAGGAACGGACAGGTGTTCTTTCAATGCGGCCTCTACTTGTTCTATCTGCACTTTCACTCCTCCGGTATTGATCGTATTGTCTTTTCTGCCTAGAATGCGGAATTGGTTCTGTCCGTTTATCTCGGCTATGTCATTGGTCACCAGTTCTTTTCCGCAAATTTCGGGAGCGTATATCACCAAGGTGTTTTCTTTACTCAGACGGATCTGTATGCTCTCGAAAGGGGTGTACCAGTCTGAAGCTTCAGGACCGTTCAGTCTGCGTAGGGCAATGTGTGATAAGGTTTCGGTCATGCCGTAAGTAGACCATACGGCATGGGGGAAATCTTTTAACGCAGCGTTCAATTGGGAGTCGATAGGACCACCTCCGATAATGAGGTGCCTGATTTGTTGCAATATCGCTCTCTCTTCGGGAACTTGCAGTGAGTTATAGACTTGCATGGGGATCATGGCGGCAAAGACGGGGGCTTTTGTCAGGTCTTTTAAAGGATGCCCGGATGGAGTGACAGGCAGCAAGTCCAGTCCCGCTACCAAGGCACGTACTACCACCATTTTTCCGGCAATGTATTGCAAGGGCATACAGAGCAGGGCGGAATCTTCTTTTTGTAGTCCGAGGAAGGAACAGGTGAGGCAGGCGCTTTCCATCATGCGTTCTTTTTCTACATACAGTTCCTTGGGTTTGCCAGTGGAGCCTGAAGTATGTACCAGCAGGGTGTCTGCCGGGTCAAACCATTCGGAAAGAAAGGAGAAAAGTTCCTGCCGGAAACTTCGGTTGTCGGCAGGGATATTCATTCTTACCATTTCAATTTCCCAATTGGAGTAGGGGATGCTTTCTATCAGAATGGTTTGTTTGTTTCTATTGGTGCAGAATTTTGTCATTGTTTCAGCCAGTTTAGTAAATCGGGTTCTTGTTCTTCGGGGTGGAACCAAAGGCAGTCCCCTTCGATGTGAAGCGGATAGTCTATATTGTCGGTAAACAGCAAGCCGGTACCTAGTCCTTGGGGGAGGGCGGGCTGCAAGGTGGCACACCATTGTGCGATGGCATTCAGTCCGATATTGGACTCCAGAGCGGAAGTGACCCATGAGCCGATGCCTCTTTCAGCCGCCAGTTCCATCCATTCTTCGGAGCCGCTGATTCCTCCGTGCAGAGAAGGTTTCAGGATAATGTACTGAGGACGGATGGTTTCCAGCAATTCTATTTTCCGGTCGCGCCGGTTGATGCCTATCAGCTCTTCATCCAGTGCAATGGGAAAGGGGGTGGCGGCACAGAGTCGGGCCATTTCATCCCATTGTCCCGCACGGATGGGCTGTTCGATGGAATGGAGCTGGAATTCGGAAAGACGATGTAACTTTTCGAGGGTATCGGTAGGAGAGAAAGCACCGTTGGCATCTACACGCAGTTCGATTTGGGCTGGGGTGAAATGCCGGCGGATGTGCGCCAGCAGCTCCAGTTCCTTTTCAAAGTCGATAGCGCCTATTTTGAGTTTGATGCAGCGGAAACCTTGCTGCATCTTTTCCCCGATGCGCCGGTACATCTCGTCAAAGTTTCCCATCCAGATGAGTCCGTTGATGGGGATACCCTCTTTGCCTTTGCTGAACGGGGTGTGCCAGAATTGCAGGCTGCGTGCCCGGAAATGCAGCAGGGCGGTTTCCATACCGAACAGGATGGACGGATAGGGAAGCAAGGCTTCCCGGTCTATTTCCCCGTTCTTTTCCAGGTTCTTGCAGGCAGTGGCCAACACCTCGTCGTATGAGGGGATATCATCACAGCTCAGGGCAGGGAGAGGGGCGCATTCACCCACGCCATAGTGGCGGCTGCCGGTGTCGGTGAGGAGGATGTACCATACATCCCGGGTAGTATATACTCCTCTGGAAGTACCGGCAGGTTGCTTGAAGTGTAATTGTTTTTTTATAATTTGGGTTTGGAACATTTTTTTTTATGTGTAGTTGGTTTGGTATATTTATCCCTGACAATCTCAAAGGCGCGTTGGACCCATGTGTATATGCTCGTGTCGGGAATATCACCATCAAAATTAAGTTGAAGCCAATGTTTCAGACTTTGGTTGATGGGATTGCCGACTGAAACATGTCTCTCTTTTATATACTCAATTTCGTCCGAAGTAGATTTGACATTGACAAAAGTGAAATTGTCAATGTCTATAAAACAGAACATGTGTCCATAAACATAAAAGGCAAGGATGGAATCATATCTTGCAGCAAATTTGCCAAATGGCATCTTTTCGGAAACGTCACCTAACGAAAGACAATATTTTCTGAATTCTTCAATGTCCATGCTTTGAATTTGTAGTTTGTTTATGGGAACTTCGGATAATCCTGGAACCGTGGCTTGCGTTTTTCCAAAAATGCCTTCCCTCCTTCCTGCGCTTCCTCTGTCATGTAATACAGCATGGTGGCATCTCCGGCAAGTTCTTGTATGCCGGCTTGTCCGTCCAGTTCGGCATTCAGTCCGGCTTTGATCATACGAAGAGCGAGCGGGCTGTGCTCCATCATCTTTTCTGCCCATGCCACGGTTTCGTCTTCCAGGCGGTCGAAAGGAACGACTGTATTGACTAATCCCATTTCCAGTGCTTCCTGTGCGGAGTATTGACGGCAAAGGAACCATATTTCACGGGCTTTCTTCTGCCCTACGATGCGTGCCAGATAGGAAGAGCCGAATCCGGCGTCGAAGCTGCCTACCTTGGGACCTGTCTGTCCGAAAATGGCATTTTCTGAGGCAATGGTCAGATCGCATACCACATGCAGCACATGGCCGCCGCCGATGGCGTAACCGTTTACCATGGCGATGACCGGTTTTGGCAGTGACCGGATTTGCTTTTGTACGTCCAGCACATTCAGACGGGGAACTCCATCTGTGCCGATATAACCGCCATGACCTTTTACGTGCATATCTCCCCCGCTGCAGAAGGCTTTGTCACCTGCTCCGGTCAGAACCACTACATTGATATCCTGGCACTCGCGGCAGTAATACAGGGCGTCGCTGATTTCCGAAGTAGTGGTGGGGGTGAACGCATTGCGGTAACGCGGACGGTTGATGGTGATTTTCGCTATTCCGTTGTAAAAGTCAAACAGAATATCTTGATATTCTTTGATGGTTTTCCATTTTCTTGTTTCCATTATTCATTTTTATTTTTAAGTCCGTGATAATATTCTCTTAATAGGGTGGTGTCTTTTTCCTTGTCGGTAAACACCTCCAGCAGCATGGGTTGCATCCTTGTCTCGGGTGAGGTGAATGGCTGCATCGCTTCTTCCAGCTCTTCTTCTCCGGTCACTTTCATGTAAATAAAGCCACGTTCTTCCGCCCAGCCTTTGGCGGTGGTGTAATGCTCGGCTGTGATAAACTCCCGGGAACGGCTTGATTTATCCATTCCAGGCAGGGTATGGAATATTTCTCCTCCTTCGTTATTCAGTAACAGGATGCGGATGTTGGCACCGTAATTTTGATTCCACAGTGCGTTCATATCATAGAAGAAGCTCAAGTCGCCTATGATGATGAAATTCAGCTTGCTGGAAGCGGCGGCATAACCGATGGCGGTGGACAGGGAGCCTTCTATGCCGTTCACGCCCCGGTTGCAACAGATTTCCACCCGGGGAGGAACTGTAAATAACTGTGCATAGCGCACGGTGGAGCTGTTTGCCAGATGCAGGGCACAGGGTTCGGGTAATGCCTGAATGAGTTTTCCGATAACGGAGATTTCGGAATAAGCAAGATCCGGCATCGGAATGGTTTTGCAATAGTTTTCCCACATCAGCGGATAATGGGTCGGTTTGTTGTCCAGCAGGAAAGCTATTTTTTCCAAGAACTCAAACGGATCCATCTCGATGACGGTGGTCAGGCAACCGTATAAATCGGCTATCTTCCCGTCGGCGGCAACATGCCAATGTTCGCGCGGGGGATGATTGCGCAGGTATTTCTTCAATTGCTTGGATACGATATGTCCGCCGTAGGTAATCAGTATTTCGGGGGCCATGTCTTCCTGGCGCTCCGGCGTCATGGAATAAACGGCGGCGTCGAAATTCTTGATAGGAATGCCGGGGATGGTCTGGTTGCCCAGATGTTCCGTCAACCAGGCGAAATGTTTATAAAGCGGTTTCACATATTTTTTCTCGAACAGGTAAATCAGATTCATCTGGCCTACCACGACCATGCGCTTGTTGTACTTGTTCAGCCGTTCGATCAGTTCCTTATAGTCACGGTCGTACACGCTCAGTCCCTGATAACGGGTGATGACACGTGCCTCGGGAAGTGTTTTGGCGGTGAAGCGGTAGATGGGTTCGGAAATGGGTACATTGATATGTACGGGTCCTTTGCCGTGGTGGGTGGTTTCCAGTATGGCTTCGTTGATGAGGCGGTTGCAAAACCATTCGTCTTCCTCAGTATGTACTTCGGGCAGGTTGACAGACATCTTGACTAACGTTCCGAACACATGGGGCTGGGGCAGGGTTTGTCCGTCCATTTGTCCTATCCAGGCGGCGGGGCGGTCGGCAGAAATGACAATCAGAGGTACTTGTTGGTAAAAAGCTTCGGCTACTGCAGGGTGCAGGTTCAGCAGGGCCGAACCGGAGGTGCAGCATACTGCGGCAGGACCTCCCCCTTGTAAAGATAGGCCGATAGCAAAAAAACCGGCACTGCGTTCATCGGTTACAGAATAACAAGTGAAGTCCTCTATATTGGCCAGAGTGTGTACGATGGCAGCATTACGGCTGCCGGGACAAAGCACTATTTTCCGCACACCGTGCGCTTTGAGAAGTGCCACCAACTGAAGTATGTTCTTTTTGTCTGAATACATTATTCTTCTACTTTAATTGTTTCCATTTGTTTACTTATAAAGTCAGGATGAAGGATGCTCCGCATCGTATTCATCTTGTCTCCCGTTTCCACCCATTCCGATTCTACTTCCGAGGAAGCCAGTATTCCTCCTCCTGCATACAGGATGGCTTCACCCGGCTTTATTTCCATGCAGCGCAGATTGACGTAGATATCGGTATGTCCCTCTGTGTCCAGCCATCCGGTGAATCCGGAATAATAACTGCGGTCGTACCCTTCGTTGTTCAGAATAAACTGGAAAGCCTCCTCTTTGGGCAGGCCGCAGACGGCGGGAGTGGGATGGAGTTCTTGCAATAAATCGCCTATATGGTCTGTATTTTTCAACAAGAAATAAAAATCAGTCTTGAGGTGTACCAATTGTCCGGCACGGGCGGTATAGGGACCTTTCTCCGTCATCTTGTTGCCGAATTTTTTGGCGATCCGGCGGATATAATCAGCCACATAGCCCTGTTCTTCTTGGTTCTTCTTGTCCCAGTTTGTCGGCATCACTTCGTCCTGCATCGGCATTGTACCAGCCAGGGCCACGGTGTGCCATTCTTTGCCTTGTCCGCTTAATAAGATTTCCGGTGTGCTGCCCAGCCAGGTTCCGGAAGCGGGGGTGTGGCATAGGTAAATCATCATGCGCGGATAATTGTTACAGGCCCGGACAAAAGCGCCAAGTGGTGAAAAATCATCTCCGATATGTCTGGCGGAAGAACGTGACAGAACCAATTTCTGAAACTGCTTCTCTTGTAAGGGAGTGATGAAACGCCCGAATGCGCGGGTATATTGTTCTTTATCCGTTTCTTCGGAAACAAAAGGAGAGAGTTCATTCTGCCGGCTTTTGCAGGTGAGCAGGGTATCCACACATTCCAGTGAAGACAGTGCTTCGCTGATTTCATTCCAGTCGTATGCCGTGACATCCGGACGGATAAGTACCAAGGGATGTTCCTCCGATATCCGGAAAGGAGCCATGACAAATCCCTTTTTTTCATTCAGTTCTTGAATGTCCGCTAATTGTTCCACATCGCCCGAGGTTTGCAATACCAGGTAGCATTCGTCTGTCCAAGGTAACCGGTAGAGGGCGAAACCGAGGCGGCTATGTGTCAGGCAATCCAATAATTTTTGCGTATGTATATCTGGTAGATTCATTTCTTTTTCAGTATGAAATTAACGACACGAACAGTAGAAACCAGTTCTCCCTGTGGAGTGGTGATATCTATATTCCATATATGCGAGGATCTGCCGCGGTGAATCAGTTTGCCGGTGGCGAATACTTTGCCTCCGACGGGTACGGCCGACAGATGATTTCCACTTACTTGTACTCCGCAGGCATATTCGCCTTCCCGGCATAGCGACATGGAGCCATGTCCTGCCACAATCTCGGCCAGAGCCAGTGACGCGCCGCCGTTCAACATACCAAAGGGTTGTGAAGTACGATGGTCTACAGGCATTTCGGCATGTACCGCATTCTCGGTGGGGGGTAGAAACCGGATACCCAGATGTTCCGCCATCGAATTCGAATAATCAGGTTTGCAGGTTATTTCTTCCATCATTTGTATGTCTGTTCTTTTCTATAGGGCTACAAAAATACATAAATTTTAGATGAAAATGTCGCTAATGTTGTTCTTTTAAGAACAAAAACATTCGGGGTTTGTTTCTATTTTCGGAATATATTTTTTATTTTGCAAAAAGAATTCGTACAAATGCAACAACGAATGAATAAAACAATAATTTAATACCTATGCTCATTACGATTATTATCCTTGTACTGTCCGCAGTATTTTTTGTAAATGGCAAGATACGGTCGGATCTTGTGGCTCTTTGTGCTTTAGTGGCTTTGTTGATTTTTCAGATATTGACGCCTGACGAGGCTTTGTCCGGATTCTCCAATTCGGTCGTCATTATGATGGTGGGGCTGTTTGTGGTTGGCGGAGCGATTTTTCAGACGGGACTTGCCAAAATGATCAGTTCACACATTCTGAAATTAGCGGGTAAGAGTGAATTGAAATTATTCTTGCTTGTAATGTTGGTGACTTCTGCTATCGGGGCTTTTGTGAGCAACACAGGTACGGTGGCTCTGATGTTGCCTATCGTGGTCAGTCTGGCAGTCAGTGCCAACATGAATCCCAGTCGTTTGCTTATGCCGTTGGCGTTTGCCAGCAGTATGGGAGGTATGATGACACTGATTGGTACGCCGCCCAACCTTGTTATTCAAAATGCGTTGACTTCGGCTGGTTTTCCTCCGCTTTCGTTCTTCTCTTTTTTTCCGGTAGGGATTATTTGTGTGGCAGTGGGTACTTTGGTGTTGCTTCCGCTCAGTAAATGGTTTCTTTCGAAACGGGGGAAAAACGGAGACAACAATGTTCATTCGGGCAAATCCCTGAAACAGTTGGTGAAGGAATATGGGCTATCCAGTAATTTGTTCCGGTTGAGGGTGGTCGGTGACTCCCGGCTGCATGGAAAGACGATTATAGAGTTGGATATCCGGCGCAAGTATGGATTGAATATACTGGAGGTGCGTCGTGGGGATATGTCACAACACCGCTTCCTGAAAACAATTACTCAGAAGCTGGCCGATCCCGGTACGGTTCTTCAGAAAGAGGATATTCTGTATGTGACGGGGGATTTTGAGAAAATAAAGTTGTTTGCCGAAGATTATTTGCTGGAGATGCTGGACGAGCATACTACCGAAGAAGCGAAAAACTCAGCCAATTCATTGGATTTTTATGACATAGGTATTGCTGAAATCGTTTTGATGCCTTCCTCCAATTTGATAAACCAGACGATAAAGGGGGCGGGCTTTCGTGATAAATTTAATGTGAATGTACTGGGTATCCGCCGGAAGAAGGAATATTTGTTGCAGGACTTGGGCAATGAGCGGATTCATAGCGGGGATGTGTTGCTGGTGCAGGGTACATGGAACAATATCGCCCGGCTGAGCAAGGAAGATGCCGACTGGGTGGTACTGGGACAACCGCTGGCCGAGGCTGCGAAGGTCACGCTGGATTACAAAGCACCGGTAGCTGCGGTTATCATGGTGCTGATGGTGGCAATGATGGTGTTCGACTTCATTCCGGTAGCTCCGGTGACGGCGGTGATGATTGCGGGTATCCTGATGGTACTGACAGGATGTTTCCGCAATGTGGAGGCGGCTTACAAAACCATTAACTGGGAAAGCATCGTACTCATTGCGGCCATGCTGCCTATGTCGCTGGCATTGGAAAAGACAGGGGCTTCCGAATACATTTCGAACAGTCTGGTCAGTGAACTGGGAACATACGGACCGTTGGCGCTGATGGCGGGTATTTATTTCACTACTTCCCTGATGACGATGTTTATCAGCAACACGGCTACCGCAGTGCTTCTGGCTCCTATCGCGATGCAAAGTGCAACACAGATAGGGGTAAGTCCCGTACCTTTTCTCTTTGCGGTGACACTGGGGGCAAGTATGTGTTTCGCTTCTCCATTCTCCACTCCGCCCAATGCGCTGGTGATGCCCGCCGGACAATATACCTTTATGGATTATGTAAAGGTAGGGCTGCCGTTGCAGATTATTATGGGCATTGTCATGGTGCTGGTACTTCCTTTGCTGTTTCCTTTTTAAGTTGTTTATAATATATGATGCCGATGACGTCCGCTATAAACCATCCGATAGGAATAGACCACCAGATTCCGATGACCCCGATGGCAGGAATGCCGGCAAGCCAATAGGAAAGGGCTACACGGGTTCCCAACGATACCACTGTGAGCACTACGGACATTCCCGGCATACGGATGGCCCGATAATATCCGTATAACAGGAACAAAATCCCGATTCCGCAATAAAACGCTCCCTCGATGCGTAAATAACTGATACCGATGTTCAGAATTTCCGTTTCGTGGGGGCGGACAAAAATCAGCATCAATGGTTTGGCGAATAAAAAGACCAGAATGGAAATGACCAGAGAGAAGAGAACGGTGGTAATCAAGGCACTTTTCACTCCTTTGCGGATCCGTTCCTCTTTTCTCGCTCCGAAGTTCTGGGCAATAAAGGTGGAAAAGGCATTTCCGAATTCCTGTACCGGCATATAGGCAAACGAGTCTATTTTTATTGCTGCCGCAAAGGCGGCCATGACTACAGTGCCAAAACTATTGACCAATCCTTGTACCATCAGAATGCCCAGATTCATCACCGACTGCTGAACGCAGGTCAGGGTGGAGAAGGAGAGAATTTCGGAAATGCGCGACCACCGCAGACTGCGAAGACGCCGGATGGAGCGCACCTGAGGGCAGCGCAGAAGGGCGTAGATCGCAATGCCGATGCCGGAAAGGTACTGGGCGATCACCGTCGCCTCCGCAGCGCCCCCGACGCCCCGCTTTAGCCCAATGATGAACCACAGATCCAGAACGATATTCACCACGGCGGAAACGGCCAGAAATACCAGCGGCACCACAGAATTTCCCACCGACCGCAGGAAAGAAGCAAAGAAATTGTACAGGAAAATCCCGGGGATTCCCATAAAAATCACGAACAGATAGGCACGCATATCCCCCCACACCTCGTCAGGGACGTGGAGAAATACACGAAGCGCGTCCAGACAGAGGTAAGCAATGACGTTCAGAAGCACCGTCGCGGCGGCGATGGAATAAAAGGATGCGCAGATATCCTCGCAAAGGCCGTTCTCGTCCCGCTGGCCGAAGCGGATGGAAAACAGCGCGCCGCTTCCCATGCACAGGCCAAGGATGATGGAGGTGAGGAAGGTCATCAGCGTGAAGGATGACCCCACCGCCGCGAGAGCATTGCGCCCAAGAAACTGCCCGACGATCAGGGTGTCGGCAATATTATAGCACTGCTGGAGCAGGTCGCCCAGAATCATGGGGATTGCGAACAGCAGCATGGATTTGGTGACGGAGCCTTTTGTCAGATCTCGATTCATTATGCGCCTCCGGGGCAGAATAGTCTGCATTTTTTAGGGGAAAAATGTCGGAAATATGCTGTTTGACCGGGTGCTTGCGGCGTCGGACAGGGTTCCGATTTCAGGCACATCCCTACGGGATGC
>ENA-OOWZ01001084-OOWZ01001084.1-human-gut-metagenome-genome-assembly--contig:-NODE-1084-length-13761-cov-2.762002_pt1 | contig 13761 bp, 8 predicted proteins | sample MGYA00241580_ERZ501329 | MGnify/ENA primary metagenome ERZ501329 (study PRJEB25962, sample SAMEA2042923) | human gut metagenome | biome: human gut; feature: human-associated habitat; material: faeces... | reverse complement strand
ACAACAAATCCCATTTCTTCTCCTATTACAGAAAATATAAAATCTGTAGTTTTAGGATATAAATATCCTAGTTGAGTTTGATTTCCTTCTAGCACTCCCATTCCAGTAATTTGTCCAGCTCCTATTGCTAATTTGGACTGTAATACATTATACCCTGAACCTCTGGGATCTGACTCTGGATGCAAGAATGTATCTATTCTCTGTTTAGCATGTGCTGGTAGAAAAAAGTTATATGCTAAAGGAACTCCAATTGTCACAATAGCTACTGCTATAATGATATATTTTTTATCTATTCCAGCTACAAATATCATTAATAAAAAAGCTAATATATATGCTGCAGCAGTTCCATAATCTGGTTCAGCTATTATCAACACTACTGTTACACCTATTGTTGCAAGAATTATTGCTAATTTAGGAATTCTATTAATTTCATTTCTTCCATCTCTTTGAATTAGTGAAATTACATAAGCCACAAATAGGATTATAAATACTTTTGCCATTTCTGCAGGCTGAAATGAAAATAGTCCATCTTTAATATTAAACCAACTTCTTGCTCCATTAATAGGTTTGGTAAATAATACTGCTATTAATGCAATTATTGAAATTCCATACAATATAGGAGATAATTTTATCAGAATCTTATAATCAATAAACATGACTATTATCATAATTCCAATACTTATCCCCATCCATATTGCTTGCTTTTTAAATTCGTCCAAATCAGAATCGTATGATGCTGAAAACAGTGCTATTAGTCCTACACCACAAAGCATAAGTGCACATATTAGTATCAACCAATCTATTTTTCTTAATTTTTTAATATTCATTTAAACCTTCTTTATTTATTTTCACTTTTTGTCTCTTCTTTTGGAGCTTCTTTTTCTTGTTCTTTATCTTCTTGCTCATTTTCTTTTTGCTCTTCTTTTTCTATTTTTTCATTGTCTTTTTTATTTGTTTCTTTTTTGCTTTCTTTCTGTGAAGTTTGTTCTTCTTTTTTTGTTTCTCCTTGTTTAACTTGAGCTGTTTGTCTTACTTCGTCTTTTATATTCAATATAGGAATGTTAGCATATAATGCTGGTGCTCCGTTGCTTCCATCACCATTATCTTTGTTTGTTAATCTAACATCCATTGCATTTTCATCTATATCGATATATTTTTTTATTACTTCAATTATTTCTTGCTTCATCAAATCCAAAAAATCTGCTGATACATTTGCCCTATCTTGCATAAGAACTAAATGTAATCTTTCTTTTGCTGCATCTTTTGATTTTAATGTTTGTTCTTCTTTTTTGGTCATTTTCTTCAAAAAATTCATTATGCTTTCAAACATTATTTATTACCCTCCACTTTTGTTTATTTTCTAAATAAGCTTTTCAATTTTGCAAAAAAGCCTTTTTCATTACCTGGCATTGTTACTTCTATATTTTCACCCAACACTCTTTTTGCAATTTCTAAATATGCTTTTCCTGAAGGTGCTTTTCTATTTTGTATTACTGGCTCGCCTTTATTTGTTTGAGTAATTATATATTCATCATCTGGTACAATACCTATTAAATCTATTGATAATAAGTTTACTATTTCATCTGCATCCATCATTTCGCCTTTTCTTATCATATTTGGTCTTACTCTATTAATAACTAGTTCTGGGCTTCTAATTTCTGCTGCTTCTAATAAGCCTATAATTCTGTCTGCATCTCTTATTGAAGATATTTCTGCTGTTGTAACTACAATAGCTCTATCTGCTCCAGCTATCGCATTTTTAAATCCTTGTTCAATTCCTGCTGGGCAATCTATAAGTATATAGTCAAATTCTTCTTTTAGTTTACTTGTTAATTCCTTCATTTGTTCTTCATTTACTGCACTTTTATCTCTTGTTTGTGCAGCTGGTAATAAATATAATTCTTTAAATCTTTTGTCTTTAATTAAAGCTTGTCTTAATTTACATTTTCCTTCTACAACGTCTACTATGTCATATACTATTCTATTTTCTAGACCCATTACTACATCTAGGTTTCTTAACCCAATGTCAGTATCTACTAATGCAACCTTTTTTCCTTCTAATGCTAAACTTGAGCCCAAATTTGCTGTTGTTGTTGTTTTTCCAACTCCACCTTTTCCTGATGTTATAACTATAACTTCTCCCATATTCTTCCTCCTTAGGACATTTTTCTTAAATTAAAAATCCCAATTTATCAATTACTATGATACAATGAAAATGGCAAAAAGTCAATGTATTTCACTAATTTTACAAATTTTTTTCCTACTTCCGTAGGCTTTCAGTCTTTTAAGAGTTTCCATCATAAAAATAATCTATAATTCCGTTATAAATTCCCCAAGATAATCTATTTTGATACTCGTCATTAAGTAACTTTTGTTCTTCTTCTGGATTTGAAAGAAATCCACATTCTACAATGGTAATAGGTATTTCTACATGCTTTACAATATAAACATTATCAATTGATTTAGCAACTCTATTATTTTCTTTTTGAATAGCTGTATTCAAGCTATTTTGAATTGATACAGCTAACTTCTGTCCTTCCGTACTTTTTACATTATAAAAAGTTTGCCATCCATCATATTGTTGTTGTGGTATCTTATTTAGATGAATTGAAACAAATATATCTGCTGAACTTTCATTTCCTATTTTTACTCTGTTATGAATATCTGAAATCTTCTTTTGTTTCAAAGTCTTAGCATCTATATCATATATTGCATTTTCATCTGAACGTGTAAGTATTACGGATGCACCACTTTGCTCTAATAAGTTTTGTAATTTTAATGCTATTTTTAGATTGGTCTCCGCTTCTGTTGTTCCTCTACTACTTTGTGCTCCTTCATCTGGTTTTCCGTGTCCTGCATCTATTACTATAGTTTTTCCTGATACCGGTAAAGATACTGTTGGAACACTTTCTTTTTTGTCGTTAAATATGGCTATCCCTAAGACAAATACGAATACTGTCATTATCATTAATCTTACTTTTTTTTTCTTTAAAACAATCATAAAAACCCCCATACAATCTTTTTTTATAATTGTATGAGAGTTTTTGTTATTTATTCCTGAACATCTTCGTTCTTGCAAACCTTTACTTTTATAATTCTTTTGTCCTCATATTCTTCAATTTTGAAAGTTAGCTCTTTTGTTTCTATAATAGGATTTTCTTCCTCATCAGGAATTCTGCCCAATTCTGCTTGCAAATATCCTGACAAAGTATCATAATCTCCTTCTGGAATATGTGACTTTAATATTTTATTTACATCATATATTGGCATACTTCCAGAAATAATATATGTTTTATCATCAATTTTTTCATATTCTTCTTCTATTTCATCATATTCGTCATACATATCTCCAACTATTTCTTCAAGAATATCCTCAGTTGTAACTAATCCTGCAGTCCCACCATATTCATCTACAACAATTGCAATTTGCATTTTATTTTTTTGTAATTCTTTAAAAATTTCATTTATTAATTTATTTTGTGATACGAAGTATGCTTCTTTCATTATATTCTTAATTTTAAATGTTTTTTTAGTTATATTTTTAATCAAGTCTTTTACATACAAAATGCCTTTTATATCATCAATTGTTTCATCATATACTGGTATTCTACTATGTCTACAATCATCTTCTATTATCTCTTCTAATAATTCTCCAGGAGTCATATTAATATCTACTGCAAATATATCTGTTCTATGAGTCATTATTTCTGATGCAGTGATATCATTAAATTCGAAAACATTATTTATTAATTCTTTTTCGTCCTCTTGGATAGTACCATTTTCTTCTCCCTGATCTATCATCATCTTTATTTCTTCTTCTGTTACGATTTCTTCTTCATTTTCGCTGACTCCAAATAATTTTGAAATTGCGTTTGTAGTAATTGTTAAAAGTTTTACAAATGGTGCTGTAATTATTGATATTGTTCGAATTATCCCTATTGTAGCAAATGCAATTTTCTCGTAATTTTTCATTGCAAATCTTTTTGGAACTAACTCTCCAAATATAATAGTAAAAAATGACAACATAATCGTTATTAAGATAATTGATATATTTTGCCATATTCCAACTCCTATTGGTATTGCATTATTCAATATTGGAGCTAGTCTGTATGCAAATGCATCTGATGCAAATGCACTTGATAAAAATCCAGCAAGAGTAATCCCTATTTGAATTGTTGATAAAAACTTGCTTGGAGTTTCTAACATTTTTTCTATCTGTTTTGCTTTTTTATTTCCTTCTTTTGCTTGTTTTTCAATTTTGGCATCATTTAAAGAAATAAATGCAATCTCACTTGCAGCAAAAAATGCATTTAATCCTATTAATATTATTAAAATAAATATTTGTATAAACATATTTTCTCCTTTTATGCTTGCCTTCTGTCTATTGCATAACTACTTCCAACTATTGATTTTGCAGCATGCTTAACTTGTGCTCCTACTTCTCCTATTTCAAGTATGTTTTCAAATCTTCCTACTTCTCCTATTACCGCTCCTATTGATATTGAGGTTAGTGTAAATTGTTCCATTATTCCTTTTCTATTTGCTACTTCTATGTATCCCCTTTCTAAATCTTCTTTTGTAAAATATCGCGTTACTTCCTTATCAAATGTTGCTATTATTTCTTGACATATATCATTTACTTCTAATGTTGGGATTATAGCTACAAAATCGTCTCCTCCTATATGCCCAACAAATGAATTTTCTGGAAAATTTTTGTGCACACATTTTAAAATCGTTTTTGCTGTGAATTGTATTATTTTATCCCCTTTTAAAAATCCATATACATCATTATAAGCTTTAAAATTGTCTAAGTCTAAGTATAATACAGAAAACTCTTCTTTATTTGCAATTCTCTTTTTCAATTCTGCATGTATTTGTACATTTCCTGGCAAACCTGTTAATGCACTTATTCTTCTATTCATTATTAATAATCTGTTTAAATTTTTTACAGTATAATATAAATAATCTGCATCTACTGGCTTTTTTATATAATATTCCACTGATTCTCTTAATACATATATTCTATGTGTTTTATCTGTATTTGAAGATACAACTATTATTGGAGTTATTCTATTGTCTTCATCTGTTCTTATCTTTTTGCATACATCTACAACATCAATATCTATTGCATCTTCATTTATAATTATTAGAGATGGAATATTCTTAAGTGCTATATCTATTTGTTCTGTTTTTACTCCTATAAATTTAAATCCTTCTTCATCTTTGAATAATTCTCTGAATATTGGTAATGACGATTCATCATCATCTATTATATATATTTCTTGCATTATGTTCTTCTCCTATTAAAAATTATCAAATTTGTGTCTTATTGTCTTTGATAATCCGTTTACATTTGTTACTGTTACTATTAAATAGTTGGTTTCACCTTCTGTCATTACTACTTCTTGATGTGCTGTTTTATCATTAACATTAATTACTTTCTTAGCACCATTATTATGTGTAATTTCCATTGTTGTAATTCCTTCATCATCTGATGCATCTATTACGAATGTTGCTTTTCCATTTACTAGTTGTGGTGAATCTGTCAATGTTGGTTCAGTATCTCCTACTACAGCTTGTTCTTTTTTAGCTTTCATATTATTAGAATCTACAACTTCTATTTTTAATGTATGTAATCCTTTTGGTGCATTAATTACTCCTTGATATTTCTTTTCTGTTACATCTATTTTTTGTTCTTCTCCATCATCCCAACTATATGTAATATGATTTAATGTAATTTCACTTGTTGCCGTTACCTGAACTCCATTTGATACTGCTTCTAATTTTATTACTGGAATATTTCCAACTTTGTATTTTTTCTCATATGTTACTGTTTGACCATTTTCTTCTGTAATAGAAACTGTTAATGTATTTTCTCCACCTATTAAATCTATTGTTTCTGTAACATTCTTTCTATTTTTTCCATTTATTACTGTTTCATCTTCATCATTCCATTTGTAAGCAATTTTTGTTATTCCTCTTACATGTTTTACATTTATTTCTATAGTATTATTATCATCATTTCTAGTTATATCTACTTGTGGCTTTGCATTTGCCTCAACTACTTCGTTAATTTTTTCTTTTGCATATACACTTCCGCTAATCATGCATATTCCTAAAATTATGATTGATACTGCAAAAAACACAATTATTACATTTACTGGTAATGTTTTTTTCTCTTTTTTTACCTTTACTTTTTCGTCTCCTGTAATTAATATCTGATTCACGAAATCACCTCATTAACTATTCTATACTTTATCGATTATATCATAAGCAATTTTACTTGTAAACATTTAATGAACAATTCTGTCAAAAAAATCTCCGACCCCAAATTGACAAAAAATAAATAAGACCGGTTCTCTTTCCGGCCTTATTCTAGAGTTTTACTCTATAACATATTTTTTTATTAATACAATTCCTGTTCCAATTATTGCTATTAGTCCTAGTGCTAATGAAAAATATGTTTTTGTTGTACCTGTTGTTACAGATAATATTACTTTTGCTATATCTATGTCATCTTCTCCTTCTTTTTTGTTATCTGGAGTTGAATCTCTATCTGGTACATCATATTCGTTTTTATCTTGAGATATTTCTGCTGTATTTGTTTTTAATCCCATATTATTTGGATCATTTATCCATGTTAGTATTACTTCTACTGTTGCTGTTTCTCCTGGTTGTAATAATGTATTTTCTAATTGTTTTGTAGATATTACATTATTTCCTTCATCTGTCCATAAAGGATTATCTTCTGCTTCAAATTTTAATCCTTCTGGAACATAATCTGTTATTTCTTTTGCATATCCAGGAATATCTCCTTCATTTATTATTGTTATTCCATAACCAAATTTTACTGTGACATCACTTAATTTTTTCTTGTGTAAGTCAACTTTTACAACTGGTTCTGGATCTTCATGACCATTATATCCTGTTTCAGATATTGTTTCTTTTCCATCTTCTATTACTATTACTTTTGAAACGAATTTTAGTAATGCCAAGTCAAAGTATTCTACTTTAACATGTTCTTCATCTTGATCATCTTCTCCATCATTCCATTCTCCTGGCTTTGAATCTATATCTTCTATCTTATCTCCATTTTTATCACTATCATCAAATATTTGTGCTTTATTTGTAATTATAGTTGTATTAGAATTTGGATCTTTTACTTTAAATGCAACTTTAACATCTTTGTAATTTAATGTTGTTCCATCAAAAGCTTTTAACAACTTATCTTCTCCATTTTCTTTTGACAAATATGAAGTTCTAATGCTTACAGCTTTACTTTTATCTGTAGTTTCTTCTTCATTTTCATCATACATTTTCCACATATATTCAACATTAGTGCTTTCTTCTGGTAAATATTCTAAATATTCAGGAATGTTATCTTCTATTTCTTTTGCATATCCATCAATATTTCCTTCATTATACACTCTAATTGTATAAATTACTGTATCTCCAACATGTACAACTACAGGATCTTTTGTATGGTCATATGTAATCTTTCCGCCATCAATTTTAGGTTGTGGTATTCTTGTTGTAATATCTTTGTCTTGAACTTTTGTTATGAATTTTCTTAATGCTAAGTCAAAGTTTAATTTAGTGTTTTCTACTTCATAACTAACTTTTTCTTCATTATAGCTATCTTTACTAATTGTTACTTCTATTGGATCTGTATATTTATAATATCCTTCTGGAGCTTCTATTTCTGCAACCCAATATTTTGTACTTGCCTTATCTGCATCATATTTATATGTTTCATCTGATTGCTTATTACTTTCTATATCTCTTGCATCTTCGCCATATTGCAATCCAATAAATTTAACTAGTCCCTTTTCATCTGATATTGCTGTCATAATAACATTTTTGTTATTTTTAGCATCTTCTTCAGTTTTATAAATACCAAATTTTGCTCCTTCTAAAGATACTTTTTGTCCATTAGCTAAATAATATTTGTATAAAATTACTCCACCTGTATGAACTTCAGGTCTTTCTGTCTCTTTTACAACTTTATTGTCTGTTGCTGTATTTGTATACTCTAGTTTTGCTTGGTTATTTATTTGTTCTCCCATAGCTGCTAATAATTTTCCATTTTCATCTTTAGCAAATGTTGTATTAAATGTTACTTTTATTTTGTTTCCTGCATTATTTTTTATTCTATCAGATGCTTGAATAGAATTATCTAAATCAATAAATGTTAATATCAATGTTCCTGATTTTGTTTTATCTTGAACTCCTGTTGGATTTTCTGTATAGCTAATTCTGTAGTCTGTACCTTCTCTTAATGTTGTATTTCCAATTTTTACAGAAACACTATCACTTCCTTCAAACTTCAATCTATAATCAATATCATCAATTATATTATAAAACTTATATTCATCTATATTATTTGGTAATGTTGATTCTATTACCCATAAATGTTTTTCATCTGCATTATATCCAGAATCCTGGTTTGTTACATCTTTTACACCTTTATGAATATCTGGTTCTTTATAATTTTTAACTTCTACATAAATATTTCCATCTGAATTTACATACACATTAGCATCTTTATTATTAGTAATATCATTACCTTTTGAATCTACTACTGTATATTTCATGCTTTTTTCATATCCAGAGCCATCTTCTTTAATTTTTTTAGAAACTGTTATTGTAATTGTTCCATCAAATTCACAATAGCTGTCTGGTGCTTGTGTTTCCTTTATTACATAAATATCATCTGTTAAATGATCTTTATCTACTGGCATATTTTGGGCAATTGTCAATTTTCCTGTAACTGTCTTTTCTTCTGTTTTTCCATTAGTTGTAACTTCAAATTTTGCTGTTGAATTTAATTGTTTTCCATCTTTATCTTCTTTTATTAAAACTAAATCATATTGACCTACTGTTCTTAATTTTATTCTTTCAAAATCCTCATCATCTTCAAAATCTCTATCAGGATTTACAAAGTTATCTGGAGTTGAGTCAATATCATCTATTTTCTTTCCATTCTCATCACTATCATCTGAGATTTGTGCATAATTTACTAAAACTCTACCTGATGTTGCTCTTTCAGTAACTCTACATAATACTTGTGCATCTAAATAATCAGGATTTTCATCACTAATTTCTCCTTCTTTATTTAATGCTTTTAATAAATTGGCCTTATAGTTTGCATCTCCTTCTTTTGCATTTAATTCTGCTCCTTGACCTTTAGCAAACCATGTTGTTGTTACCACCTGTCTACCATCGCTGTCTAAGCCTTCCAAATTCCAGATTCCATTATATTCTTCATTTTCTGTTACAAATTCTAACCCTATTGGTAAAGTATCTTTTATCTTACTTGCATATCCATTTACTTCACCTTCATTATATACTCTAATTGTATATAAGACATAATCTCCTTGCTCTACTATTAATGCTTCCTTGTCATTTTGTTTATATGTTATTTTTCCTGTTTCCTTGTCTATATTTGTTACAACTGGTGCTCTTAAATATGTTCCATCTTTTTTTCCTGTATCTGTTACATATTCTCCATCTTCAATTGTCTGATTTTTGCTGATTGCTGCTATATGTTTAAATAATGCTAAGTCAAATATTTTTTCTTCAGGCATTATAACTAATTTTTCAAAGTCATCGTCATCTTGTTCTCCTTGATAAAAATAATTTTGATCTGCTAAGTCATCTTTATTTGTTTCATTTCCTTTATAATTTTGCATATTATTTTTATTTACATTTGGCTTTGTTTGTGGCTCTGAGTCTCTGTCTTGACCCTTTGTTGTAATTAAAGTTTTAGATTCTGAATCATATGCTCCTGATATCCATGCCACATTTGTTAATATGATTTGATTTTGAGTATCTGGCGTTTGTGCTACTTCACATTTTATTTCTATTGTTTCCCAATCTAAAGTTCCTGTTTTATATGCTGATAAACTTTTTGCACTATTTGTATCTATTGTTAATGTTATTTTGTTTGATGAAGGTTCATATTTTATTGTATATGTATTTTTAGCATTTTCATTTTTATCTTTTGATACTACTGTTGATGTTGTACTTGATGCCATTACTAGTCCTGTTGGTAATTGGTCTACTATTTCACTTGCATATCCAGCTTTATTTCCTTCATTGTATATTGCTAGTGTATATGTTACTTCATCTTTATCATTTACTACTACTGGGTCTTTTCTATGTTTATATGTTGCTGTTGTTCCACTTTGTAATGTTGACAAATCTATATTTGGTACTCTAGTATTTGCTACATTTGTTCCATTTACTTGTGTTATATATTTTCTTAATGCCAAGTCAAATTCTTCTGGTTGACTTTCAAATTCTGTTGGTATCTTTTCTTCTTTTCTTGTTACTTCTACTATTGGTTGTTCTTTTTCTAATACTATTTTATCTGTACTTTCTGTTCCTTTTAACCATAATGTCTTTTTCGTTGTTGTTTGCGTTACTTCTATTTTTACATTTACTTTTTCTACATTTGCTCTTGCTACTGTTATGTAGAATCCTCCATCTTTTCCTACTAATGTCTTTATATCTGTTGTTCCTAATGAATTTCCGTTTTGGTCTGTATATGTATAATTTAGTTTATTTCCATTTTGGTCTGTTACTTCTATTATTACTCCATATGGTACTGTTCCATTTTTATCTATTTTTATTGGTCCTACTACATAATTGTTTCCTACTCTTGTTGTGGTTAATTTATATTTTCCTTCTGCATTTGCACTTAATCCATCTGTATTTACTTTTATTCCTCCATCTACTGTATAATTATTTGCTGCTGTATACATTTCTTTATTGTTTGATGCTGCATCTATCAAATAATTGTACAATATTTGTGCTTGTTCAAATCTTTCTGGTCCTTCACCTGTTGTTTTGTTGTAATCTGATAATTGTTGATATGTTGTTCCATCTTTAGTTATTGTTAACCAGTCTGTTCTTTCTTTATTGTTAAATACTTCATTATTTGTTGGATCTTGCTTATAGTTTGTATAATACCATATTGCTGCTCTTTGTACTGCTTTTATATCTGCTTCTGTCATTAAATGTTCTTCACTATATCCGAACATCATTGAGTTCCCTGATACATGACTACTATAATCATATCCACTTATTGGATTATATACATATGCTTGTAATTCTGAATCATACTCTATCCCTATGCTTTTTAAGAATTCTTTCTTATCTGTTGTTCCTGGTATATATGAATTGTCTAATATCCACAATAATTCTCTGTAATATCCACTTTCTGATAATAGTGTTTTTACTACATCATCTATATCTGTTCCATTGTCTACTATTTTATTTAACAACTCTGTTCTATCTTTTTGCAAATCATATGATAAGTTATAATCTAATACTGTGCTTGGTCCTCCTGCTGTTTCCCATGTTGCACCATAATTTGCTTTTACACAATATAAATTTCTTTGTGTTGCACTTACTGCTCCATTTGCATCATGCGTAGTAATATTCCATATTACTGCATTATTTCCTGAACTTTGTTCTGCATTCCCTATTCCGTATCCTATTCCTGTTGTGTCTAGTCTCGTTAAATTAACATGTAACGTTTCTCCTGTATTTGCGTAACTTATGATATAGCTTAGTAAAAATGCTATGATAGCTACAATGGCAATAATTATCCCAATCTTTTTTTTCATTAAAATTCATCCTTTCCTCTCTTTTTCAGAGTTTAATACATTATTTATTATACTTCTTTTGAAGAATAAAATCAACATTTTTTCATATATTTTATTGATTTTGTTTTTTGGAGGTTATCGTGAAAATTTATAGGGTTTTAATATGTTTGTTTTTGATAATTTTTTCATATATTTTTCCAGTATTTGCAGATGAAGAAGATTTAGAAAATCCAATAGATTTTTCTTATATTACTAGTTCTTCTTCTGAAATTATTACAGAACCCTCAATAAATTCTAGGGCTGCAATTGTTTTAGATAGAAACTCTGGTTTAATCTTATATGGGAAAAATGAGAACGAAAAACGTAAAATGGCATCTACAACCAAAATTATGACTGCTATAGTTGTAATAGAAAATGCAAATTTAGAAAGTATTGTTACAATATCTCAAAAAGCTGCGGGTACTGGCGGTTCACGTTTAGGATTACATACAAACGATAAAGTTTCTGTTAAAGATCTACTATATGGATTACTATTATGTTCTGGAAATGATGCTGCCGTAGCTCTTGCAGAATTTGTTGGAGGTGATTTACCTGGCTTTTCTAATCTAATGAACAACAAAGTTTCTGAACTTGGATTAACCTCAACTCATTTTGTTACTCCTCATGGCCTTGATAATGAATCACATTATACCACTGCTTATGAACTTGCCAAAATAGCAGATTATGCTTTAAAAAATGAAACTTTTCGTAATATTGTTGGTACCAAAAATCATACTATCACTATTAACAAATATTCTAAATCACTTTCAAATACTAATGAACTTCTTGGAAATTTTGAAGGTGTTTATGGCATTAAAACTGGCTTTACCAATGGTGCTAACCGTTGCTTGGTTACTGCTATAAAGCGAAACAATATGGATTTAATTTGTATTGTCCTTGGTGCTGATACTAAAAAAGATAGAACTAGAGATAGTGTAAATTTAATAAACTATATCTATTCAAATTTTGAATTAGTAAATATAAAAGATAAAATTTTATCTGAATTTGATAATTGGAAATTGTGTAATTCTTCTAGCTTTAAAGTTGAAAAAGGAAAATCTAATGAGGTTGACATTGCTCTAGAATCTTTACCATATGATTTTTTACCAATAAACAGTAAACATTTAAATGATATTAGCATATACATATATTGTAACACAGATTTTACTGCGCCTCTTCCTGCTAATAGCTCTATAGGATATATTTCATTGAGTATTGCTAATGAAAATATCTTTACATTAAAAATTTATAATACCAATTCTATTGAACAAAAAAATTGCACTGAGTTTTTTTATGATATGTTAAAAAATCTTACTTCTAATTTGGAATTTTTATTCTATAAAAATCCGATATAGCTCTTGACAAATCATAAATATTTTGATATTATTAATTCTTTGCCTAAGAATATACAAAATAAAATATATAAAAGAAATAGTATATATATTAGAGAAGTTTTAAGCAAATATGATAAGAATGTACTTAAAAAATTTTTAAATAGTGATGATAATAATAAGAATACTTTTGTTATGAATATGCAGAATACTATATTAAAAATATTTAATGTAAGTAGCGAAAAAATAAATTATTGTAAAACTATTATAAAGTATTGCGAAAAAGGAAATATTTTAGAACTACTTAAGAGTGTGGAAGTGTTTTTTGATAAAGTAGATGTAGATATTAATTCTTTTTTTCAATATAGTAGTTATGACTTTGGTAATGGACTAATTAGTAATATTATAAGTATTGTTAATGATGAAGAAATAAATAATTTTGTTAGAATTAAAAGTTATATGTTTAATAATTATTTTGATAATACTTTAAATAATGCCTCTGTGATTATTAATTTAAATTTAGTGATTAAGAATTATAATTTATATAAAGATTTGTTACTTAGTATGTGTAATAACAATATTATACTTAGTGATATTGATAAAAGTAATTTGAGTTTACTTTTTAATGGAAAGATTAATGGTACTCCTTTAACTTTATATGATTTAAACGAAATTAGAAAAAAAGAATTTAATAAATATAATAAAAGTAATCCGGATATAGAATCTGTTTCCTGCGTAAGGTATATCTGGCGAGGGGTTTGAATGCGGTTGATGCTTAG
>ENA-OOWZ01001082-OOWZ01001082.1-human-gut-metagenome-genome-assembly--contig:-NODE-1082-length-13791-cov-2.731436_pt1 | contig 13791 bp, 13 predicted proteins | sample MGYA00241580_ERZ501329 | MGnify/ENA primary metagenome ERZ501329 (study PRJEB25962, sample SAMEA2042923) | human gut metagenome | biome: human gut; feature: human-associated habitat; material: faeces... | reverse complement strand
TGGATAATCACCTTGTCCAGCACCAGCAGCACCGCCGGCAGCAGGAACAGCACAACCACCACCGAGCACAGCGCGCCGCGCGCCATCAGGGAGCACATGGAGGAAATAATATCGACATTGGAGTACAGCCCCACGCCGAACGTCGCGGCGAAGAAGCCGATGCCGCTGACGAGAATCGACTGCGCGGAGGACGCGACCGCCTTGCTGACGGCCTCGCGCTTGTCAGATCCCGCACGGCGGTTCTGCAAGTAGCGCGTTGTCATCAGGATGGCGTAGTCCACCGTCGAACCCAGCTGAATGGTCGAAATCAGAATCGGCGCAACGAACGGCAGCGTCACGTTCGTGTAGTAGGGGATGCACAGGTTCGCGGCAATCGCGGTTTCAATGACGGCGACCAGAATCACCGGCAGGGAAATCGAGCGCAGCACCAGCGCGATAATCAGGAAAATGGCGATAATGGAAATCAGGCTGACGACCTCGAAGTCGTGGTCGGTGCAGGAAATGAGGTCTTTCGTGCAGGGCGCTTCGCCGATGAGCATCCCGCCCTCGTCGTACTTTTTGAGGATTTCGTTCAGCTCATCAATCTGCCGATTCACCGCGTCGGAGGAAATAATGTATTCCGAGGAAATCAGCATCAGCTGGTATTCGTCGCTCTTGAGTTCGCTGAGGATTTCGTCCGGCACGATGCTTTCGGGGATACCCGCGCCCAGCAGCGAGTCAATCGACAGCACCTATTTCCGAATTTCAGATTTGGCCTAGGCAATACTTTTGCCCCCATCGCCTTCCGCCATTTCGTCCGTCATGGCGACGACGTCCTTCTGCGGCACGTCCGCATCGACCAGCACAAGGTGGTTCGTGGACACGTCAAAGGTTTCGGACAGTTTCGTGTTCGCCTTCACGCTTTCCAGCTCCTGCGGCAGGCAGGCGGACATGTCGTAATACTTGCCGACGTTATTGTAGCCGTAGAATGCCGGGATGCACAGCACAATCAGGATGACGAACAGCACCTTGTAGTGCTTCGTGACGAACTTGCTGATGCCCGCAACGCTGGGCAGCAGCGGCTTTTGTGCGACGTCTTTTCCAGCGCGCGGTCAAGGAGGCGGATGACGCAGGGCAGCAGGATGACCGTGCCCAGTACGCCGAGGATAACGCCCTTGCTCATCACGATGCCGAGGTCACGGCCGAGCGTGAAGCTCATGAAGCAAATGGCGACGAAGCCCGCGACCGTCGTCAGGCTGCTGCCGACGATGGAGGAAATGGTCTTGCAGATAGCGCTTGCCATCGCTTCGTCCTTGTCCGAACAGGTCTGCTGCTCTTCCTTGTAGCTGTGCCACAGAAAGATGGAATAGTCCAGCGTCACGCCCAATTGCAGCACGGCGGCGACTGCTTTGGTGATGTAGGAAATCTCACCGAGGAAGTAGTTCGTGCCCATGTTCCACAGAATGCTCACGCCGATGCACAGCAGGAAGATAAACGGCAGGAGGATGGAGTCCATTGTCAGCATCAGCACGACGCAGCACAGCGCAACAGCGATGGCGACGTAGATGGCTTCCTGATCCTCTACCAGCTGCTTGGTATCGGTCACAACCGCCGACAGACCGGACACGAAGCACTGCTGCCCCGCAATTTTGCGGATCTGCGCAATGGCTTCCATCGTCCCTTCCGCCGACGACGTGTCATCGAAGAACACCGCCATCAGCCGCGCGTCGCCCTTCTCGAAGATGTTCCGGTATTCGTCCGGCAGAATCTCGGAAGGAATCGTGCCCTTGGTGATGGACGCATAGCCGATGACCGTATCCACATGCGGCACGTCGCGGATGGCGTCCTCCAGCGCCTGCTGGTCGGTTTCGCTCATCCCTTCCGTGATGCACAGGGAGAACGCGCCCTTGCCGAACTCTTCCATCAGGATGTTCTGCCCCTTGACCGTGTCAAGGTCTTCTGGCAAATAATACAGCAGGTCATACTTGACCTTTGTGGCGTTCATGCCCAGCACCGACGGGATCAGCATCAGCAGACAGATGATGACGACGGCGACACGGTGCTTGACAATCCACCTTGCGAATCGGTTCACAACAGTTCCTCCTTTTCTGAAATCCATAACTTTTAGTAGACAATATGTTGACTTTCTCAACGATGGATAGTATAATAGTATGCGTACCGAAAATCAATCATCAGATTCGGTTTCGGACGCTGATTAAGCGACAAAATGAACGACGATTGCGGAAACAATCAACAAAATTGGCAAAAGAGTTGAAAAACAAGGGGGTCGCCATGATGACAGAAAAGGATACGATGCAGGTTAAGCCGGAGAAGAAGGAAGACCGCCGGGTGCGCCGGACGAAAAAGCTGCTTACCCACGGGCTGATTCAGCTGATGAAGGAAAAGCAGGTGCAGGACATTACCGTGCGCGAGCTGGCGGATTTGGTGGATGTCAACCGCGGCACGTTCTACCTGTACTACCGCGATATATTCGACATGCTGGACAGCATCGAGCAGGAGCTGTTCAATCAGGTGAACCAGCTGATTGCCGCGCATAAGGGTGAAACCGTGCTTACGCATACACTGCCCGTGCTGAAGGAGCTGTTCCATTTGGTGGAGGAGAACAAGGAACTGTGCCAAGTGCTGCTGGGGCAGAACGGCGATATGAAGTTCCTGAAAAAGCTGTCCGACGTGGTGCAGGAGGCCTTCCGCCGCGAATGGCTGATGATGAAGAAGGACGAAGTGACGTTCGATTACAGCTATGCGTTCGGCGCACTGGGCTTTGTGGGTCTGCTGCGGACGTGGCTGGAGCGCGACTGCGTGGAGAAAGCCGACGACATGGCAGTCCTCAGCGACCGCATGATTCGCTTGGGGCTGACCAGCAGCCTGCAAACGCCATAATAGTAGTAGAAACGCCGCAAAAAGCCCCTCAGCCGCTTGCATTTGCCGCGCAAGTGTCCTATAATGAAGAGGACGCGCGAAACACGTCTATTTTCGCTGCGTTCGGGAAAAAGGCAAAGGAGCTGCTTCCGCTTTGAAGAAAAAATCCGTTTTCGCCAATCAGACCATGCGCATTGGGCTGCTCATGCTCCTGGACGCGCTGCTGATTTCGGCTTCGCTGCTGATGGGCTTGCAGGTGTATTATGACATGCACGCCCCGGCAGCGCATATCCTCCACGTCTGGCGCAGCCTGCCGCTGCTGATTGTCTCTACCGTCGCGCTTTTGCATATGATGGGCTTCTACCGCGGCATCCTCAAATACGCGGGCGTGGATCTGCTGCTGCAAATCGCCTGCGGTACGCTCGGCGGCACGGGGATAACGTATCTCGTGTCGTTCCTGTGCTATTCGATTCGCCGCGAGCCGAACATCTTCCTCATGCCGCGCCCGGTCTACCTTGTGCAGTGGCTGCTGCTGATGGTGATGCTTGCGGCAAGCCGGTTCGTCATCAAAGTCGCGCAGGGCGGCGGATGGACGCACTTCTTCACCGGCGGCAGCGCCAAGGCACGGCGCGTGATGGTCGTTGGCGGCGGCTGGGGCGGCGCGCAGGTCATCCGCGATATGCAGGCAGGACGCTATGGCGACTGCGTGCCGGTGATTGTGGTGGATGACGACGAGAGCCGGCGCAACACCCGCATCGGGCGCGTCCGCGTGGTGATGGACACGGGGAAAATTGCCGAGTACGCCAAGCAGTACGCGATTGACGATATCATCATCGCCATTGCCACGCCGAAATCCGACCTGACGGAGCTGATGCACACCTGTGTGGACACCGGCTGCCACGTCCGCCGCTATACCGTGATGCAGGAGATGAACGGCGGGCAGGGGCAGATGCGCGACATCAACATCGCTGACTTGCTGGGGCGCGATGAGAAGCACCTCGATATGTCCGAAGTGGAGCAGGTGATTGCCGGGCGGCGCGTGCTGGTCACGGGCGGCGGCGGGTCAATCGGGTCGGAGATGTGCCGGCAGATGATGGCGTTCATCCCCGAAAAGCTGGTGCTGTACGACATCAGCGAAAACTACATGTATGACCTGTTCGCCGAGCTGAAAAACAAGTACGGCGAGATTGTCAAGAACACGGTCGTCCTGCGCGTCGGTTCGATTCGCGATGAAGCGACGCTGAATCAGGTGTTTGATGAGTTTAAGCCCGAAATCGTCATCCACGCGGCGGCGCATAAGCACGTTCCGCTGATGGAGGACAGCCCCGAACAGGCGGTGCGCAACAATGTTTTCGGCACATACAACGTCGCCAAGTGCGCCAAGGAGCATGGCGCAAAGCGGTTCGTGATGATCTCCACCGACAAGGCGGTCAACCCCACCAACGTCATGGGCGCCTCGAAGCGCATGGCGGAAATCATCATCGAAGCCATGCAGAAGCAGAGCAGCACGACGCAGTTCACCGCTGTCCGCTTCGGCAATGTGCTGGGGTCGAACGGCAGCGTCGTCCCGCTGTTTGAGCGGCAGATTCGCGCGGGCGGCCCGGTCACGCTGACGCACCCGGACATCATCCGCTACTTCATGACCATCCCGGAGGCTGCGAGCCTTGTGCTGCAAGCCGCGTCGATTGCCCGCGGCGGCGAGCTGTTTGTGCTGGACATGGGCAAGCCCGTCAAAATCCGCGAACTGGCGGAGCGGATGATTCAGCTGTATTCCGACCCCTTGAAGCCACCGGTGGAAATTGTCTACACCGGTTTGCGTCCGGGCGAAAAGCTCTACGAGGAGCTTCTGCGTGACGAGGAAACCGACACCGCGACGAGCAAGGAAAAGATTTTCATCGCCAAGCCGGAGCAGGTGGAGTGGGCGGACGTGGAAAACATGCTGCGCACGCTGCACGAATGCCTCGACAATCACGGTGATATCAAGGCGTGTATGCACAAGCTGCTTCCGTCCTTCAAAACGCCGGAAGAGGTCAACGGGCGGGTGTAATACGATTTCCAGATTCGCCTGCGCCAGCTGCTTGCGCATTCCTATCTGAAAATAGTATAAGCGGGGCAAATCCGCAAATTTTCCCCGAAAAATGCCGGAGAAAATGCAAAAACCCCCTTGCCAAATGCCTATGCAGTGTGGTATAATAATCGGCGTGACATACGGGCGGTCCTCTTTCCGGAAAACTCTGACCTCATGCGGAGCCGGATACGAACGTCTATGAAGGAAGGAGGAACCAACATGAGCGAAATTATCCGTTCTATCGAAGCGAAGCAGCTGCGTACCGACATCCCCGCGATTGCCATTGGCGATACCGTCAAGGTGATGGTGAAGGTTGTGGAAGGCAAGACGGAGCGTCTTCAGGCTTTTGAGGGCGTTGTGATTGCGAAGCGCAATGGCGGCATTCGTGAAACCTTCACGGTGCGCCGCGTGTCCTACGGCATCGGTGTGGAGCGCACGTTCCCCGTGCATTCTCCCCGTCTGGGCAGCATCACCATCATCCGTCACGGCAAGGTGCGTCGCGCCAAGCTGTACTACCTGCGTTCTCTGCAGGGTCGTGCTGCGAAGATCAAGGAAGTCAAGCGCGTCTGAGTACGGTACGGGGATGCGGGACGTCACAACCCACAGCCCTGAACTCGGAAACAGAACACAGAAGGGAAAGCGGAGCAATCTGCTTTCCCTTTTTGCGTGCGTGCGGATTTTGCATTTTCCCACGCTGGCAAGTCTAAACTTCGTCCCTCCCTCATATGGTGGAGCAAGCGAAGCAGAGGAGGGACAGAAATGGAAAGCGCGACGTTTGATTTGTATCGCGATATTGCCGATCGCACCGACGGCGACGTGTATCTGGGCGTTGTAGGGCCGGTGCGGACGGGCAAAAGCACCTTTATCACCCGCCTGATGGAATTGCTGGTGATGCCCAAAATCCCCGAAGGCGCGCGCAAAGAGCGCATTGCGGATGAGCTGCCGCAGAGCGGGTCGGGCCGCACCATCATGACGACGCAGCCGCAGTTTGTGCCCAGCGAGGCCGTCACGGTCAGCCTGAGCGACAACGCCCCTGTGCGCGTCCGGCTGGTGGACAGCGTGGGCTACATGGTGCGCGGCGCACTCGGTTCGGTGGACAAAACCGGCAGCCGCATGGTGCATACGCCGTGGTATGACCATGATATTCCCTTTGAACAGGCGGCGGAAGTCGGTACGCGCAAGGTGATGACCGACCACGCGACCATTGGCGTCGTCGTGACGACGGACGGCACAATCGCCGAGCTGCCGCGCAGCGCCTACATCGAGGCGGAGAACCGCGTCGTCAGCGAGCTGGAAGCGCTGGGCAAGCCGTTCGTCATCATCCTCAATTCCGCTGTGCCGAACAGCCCCGATGCGCAGACGCTGCGTACTGATTTGCAGGAGGCGTATGGCGTGCCGGTCATGCTGATGAGCGTGAAGAACATGCAGAGCGCGGATGTACAGAAGGTGCTGGAATCCGTGCTGCTGGAATTCCCCGTGCGGCAGGTGCGCTTGAGCGTCCCGAAGTGGCTGGAAGCGCTGGATGAGGGGCATTATCTGGTCAAGGAGGTGCTGACGGGGCTGAAGAAGGCGGGGCAGGAGACGCACCGGATGCGCGAGACGAACCTGCTGACGCCTGTGTTCGCGGCGTGCAGCGAGTTGGATGGCGTGCAGCTGGAACAGCTTCGGCCCGGCGAGGGGCGAATCGACCTGTCGCTGACGATGAAGGACGGGATGTTCAACCGCATTCTGGGCGAGGAATGCGGCACAGAAATCCACGGCGATAAGCACCTGCTGCGCCTGATGAAGGAGCTGGTTGCGGCGAAAACGGAGTACGATCAAATCGCCGGGGCGCTGAAATCCGTGCGCGAGACGGGCTACGGGCTGGTATCGCCGACGATGGCGGAGATGACGATGGAAGCGCCGGAAATCGTGCGGCAGGGCGGGCAGTTCGGCATCCGCCTGAAAGCGCACGCCCCGTCGCTGCATCTGATCCGCGTGGATATCGAGACGGAAGTCACCCCGACCGTCGGCACGGAGGAGCAGTCCGAGGAGCTGGCGCGGCAGATGAGCAGCGAGCTGGAGAGCGACCCGCAGAAGATGTGGGCAATGTCCTTCTTCGGCAAGCCGCTGAGCGACATGGTGCGCGAGGGGCTGAACGGCAAGCTGATGCGGATGCCTGCCGACGCGCAGGAGAAGGTGCAGGAGACGCTGACACGCATCATCAACGATGGCGACGGCGGCATGATCTGCATCCTGCTCTGATCAATCCGTACAAACGCGCCAGTTTGTTCAAAAATGTTGGGAAATCAATTGACAGAAGCGCAATTTCGCGGTACAATAGATTGTAAAAAGCGCACGAGAATGCGCCGCTACAATTTGGAAATAACGAAGGGGATACGGAATTATGTTGACGCATGAAATGACCATCGCGGGGCTGAAGCGCGCGCTGCCGATTTGCCGCGTGAACGACAACCTGTATATTGGCGCGTTTGTCATCTTCGGCGACTGTGAGCTGACGATGGCGTGCGCGACGGAGCTGCTCAAGAAAGCGCCGGAATATGACTACCTTATCACGGCGGAGTCGAAGGGCATTCCGCTGGCATATGAAATGGCTCGTCAGCATGGCGACAAGAAGTGGCTGCTGGCGCGCAAGGGCGCGAAGCTGTATATGCAGAATGTCGTCGGCGTGGAAGTGAAGTCCATTACGACCGCGGCGGTGCAGAAGCTCTACCTCGACGGCGCGGATGCGGCGCTGATGAAGGGCAAGCGTGTGCTGATTGTGGACGACGTGATTTCCACGGGCGAATCCCTCCACGCGCTGGAAGCGCTGGTCAATCAGGCGGGCGGCGAAATCGTGGGCCGCATGGCGATTCTGGCGGAGGGCGACGCGCAGGAGCGCACGGACCTCATCTACCTCGAAAAGCTGCCGGTGTTCAACGCGAAGGGCGAAATCATCGGGTAAATCGCATCTGTCAAGCAGTGGTTTCAGAAGAGAATTGTTCCTTGTTCGGCGGCGTTCGTGATGCAGCGGGCGCCGCTTTTTTTCGTGTATACAAAATGAAAATCCGGCGCATCCTTCCTCGAAAAGGAGGAATGCGTATGGAGCATGTGACAGCCTGTTATTGGCAAAAGGAAACACCTGCAGAACTGTTTTTATCTTTGCAGCAACGAAAATACCGTAGGCTGGGGATTTCCGTGGTATGCGCCTGTATCTCGGACAACGGGGAACTGGTAAGAAGTCTGCAAAACAAAATGGAGGAGGAACTGGAAGGAGAGAATGTCTGGAGGCCGTTTCGGGAAGAAATATTGCAGGAGAAATGGATGGACATTATAAGGCAGCAAAAGCAGGATGACAGTTATGCGGGAATCTTATGCGTGGGGAGCAGAGTATTGTTTTTCAGTCACGGGAGAATGCGGATCTGTGGATGTTTTCAGAGATTCGGCAGGACACAATGGAGGACGATGCAGGAATCCTGCATGGCGGGAGAAGTGGAACCGGGGACGGCCATGTTGATGGCGGACAATGGGTTCCTGAATTTCTGTGAAGAGGAACTGACAGCATGTCTGCAACCGCAGATTGCAGGAAGACCGGATGCACGGGAACGCGTGGAAGGCGCTGCAAGACGGCTGAAGGAACTGGGAGAAAAGGCGGAGAGACACGGAGGAACACACATGGGAGCGGTGTGGATCCTGCCGGTTATGGGAGGAAAAGGATGGAGCAGAGAATAACAGAAAATATGGGCAGATCATTAAAGGAACATGGCTATCGGGATCCGGTATTTGTGGGCAAGGGGAGTTTCGCGAAGGTTTACCGCGTCCGGGACGAAAAAAGGGACTTTCAGGCATGTAAGATATCGAAAGTTACAGAACAGTGGGAACAGGAGTGTCGTAACAGCAGAGAGATCTGTCATCCTCTGTTTCCGGCCTACAGAGAACACTGGACAGACGGGGAATGGGGGTATCTGGTCATGGAATTCTGGGATGGCTGTGACTTGCGGAAAATGCTGGACAGGAGGGGGAGACTGTCACCGGGACAGGCGGCCCGGATAGCTTTGCAGATTACAGAGGGATTGCAATATCTGCATGAACGGCCGCATCCGTTTCTCTACCGGGATCTGAAGCCGGAAAATATCCGCATCCGCGTGGATGGCAGAGCGGGGATTCTGGATCTGGGATGTCTGTGGAACCGGGAGCAGGACTGGTCGGGAGCGGGAAACCGAAGCTTCAGCGCTCCGGAGCAGTTCGTGCCGGGGGAGATTCCCGGGGAAGAGAGTGATGTCTATGCAGTGGGCAGACTGCTGGCAGTTATGTTGGGAGATGACACAGACGGCACAGTCAGACAATCTGGGGGAATAAGGAGGCGTAATGCGGAAAAACGTTGCGGACGAAAAGACCAAAGACAGGAAAAATGGCTTCGCAAAGTGATCGCCATGGCAACCTGTGAAGAGCGTAAGGATCGTATCCCGGAGATCAAAATGCTGCGTACTCTTTTGATGGTGACGGATGATTCCGGGAGGGAGAGGAAACGTGCATGTAGGGCAGCTGATTTTTACTATGTCCGGAAGTTGTACTGCCCATAGTTGTACGTTCCGTGCTCGAACACAATCAAGAAATTTTACAAAAAAGTGCTTGCTGTTTTGGAGAGAAATGAGTATACTGTAACTAAAGGTTCAAAGAAGCGTATGAGGACCGGAAGCAATTAAATTTACATAGCAAAAAGGAGAAGAGTTATGCGTTTTTTTATTGACACTGCAAAAGTAGAAGACATTAAGAAAGCAAATGACATGGGGGTTATTTGCGGAGTAACGACCAATCCCTCTCTGATCGCCAAAGAGGGCAGAGATTTTGTAGAAGTGATCAAAGAGATTGCATCCATCGTGGATGGACCCATCAGTGGTGAGGTGAAAGCAACCACCGTAGATGCGGAAGGCATGATCAAGGAAGGCAGAGAGATCGCAGCCATCCATCCCAATATGGTAGTCAAGATTCCTATGACGGTAGAAGGTCTGAAGGCATGTAAAGTATTAAGCTCCGAAGGGATAAAGACCAATGTAACACTGATCTTTTCAGCAAACCAGGCGTTGTTGGCTGCACGCGCCGGCGCAACTTATGTATCTCCTTTCCTGGGAAGACTGGATGACATCAGCACGAGAGGGGTAGACCTGATCCGTGATATCGCTGATATTTTCGCGGTAACCGACCTGGATACTCAGATCATCGCAGCAAGCGTGCGTAATCCCATTCATGTGACCGATTGCGCTCTGGCTGGTGCTGACATTGCAACCGTTCCCTACGCGGTTATAGAGCAGATGGTAAAACATCCTCTGACTGATGCCGGTATTGCCAAGTTCCAGGCAGATTACAGAGCAGTCTTTGGTGAATAGATTGTCAATAGATATGTGGGATGACTGCTTGCAGGCGAGACCACATATCTATTAGACAATCAAACAGACATGAGCAAGTAGGGCGATAGCCCGGAATGCGAATGGATGTAGCGGTTCGAGAGTGCGGAGCACAGAGAAGCGCGTAGTTAACCAAAGATCCTGACACAGTAAGAAGCTGTACAGAGGGATTCTCTGTACAGCTTCTTTTTTGTTCCTGTCGATTCCGAGGAGTCCGGCAGAGCTTATTTCATCTGCTCTTCCTGCTTCTTGATCATACGACGAACCATTTCGCCGCCGATGCTTCCTGCTTCCTTAGAAGTAAGGTCGCCGTTGTAACCCTCTTTCAGATTAACACCCAGCTCAGATGCAACCTCAGTCTTGAAACGGTCCATTGCTGCCTTAGCCGCGGGAACTTCTACTCTATTGGTTTTACTTGCCATTTCGTTCACCTCCGTTTGGAATTGTTTTTGTGTTTCAGATAAGCGTTGTTTGTGATCACTTATCTTGGTATTAGTATGAGCACCGGCTGTTTTTTCATGCTGGTAAGTTTTTCATTTTATGTTATAATCAAAAAGCAACAGAACAAACGGAGACTGGAAAGCGCGGCATCGGATCCACTGACCGGAATCCCACAGAAATGACTGACTCCGAAGCACGGAGCTGAGAAGAGAAAGGCGACAAAACAATGAAAAAGAAAACAGGAATCACAAAAACGCTGGCGCTGGTACTGACACTTGGACTGTTATGCAGCGGTCTTACCGGATGTGGACAGACACAGAATAGCAGGAGCGCAGCAGAAAGTCTGATGACAGAGAGTACACAGCCTGCAGAGAGTACGGAAGCCGTAATGGAAAGTACAGAAGCTACAGCAGAAAATACGGATGTGGATGACACAGTAGTGCGTGTGGCATCCTTAAAAGGCCCGACATCTTTGGGACTTTTATTTTTAATGGACAAGGCAGAAAAAGGAGAGACTTCTAATGCCTATGAGTTTCAGATGGCTACCGGTGCGGACGAGATCCTGCCGCTAATGGTAAAAGGTGACCTGGATATCGCACTGATACCTGCCAATGTGGCAAGTATCCTCTATCATAAGACACAGGGCGGTGTGGAAGTGATCGACATCAATACACTGGGGGTATTGTACATGGTATCCGGAGAGAATGACCTTACGGATTTTACGGATCTGAAGGGTAAGACCATCTATTTAACCGGAAAGGGAACCACACCGGACTATGTATTGCAATATCTGCTGACTGCCAATGGCATGTCTGTGGACGATGTGACACTGGAATATAAATCCGAAGCAACAGAGGTGGCATCTGTGCTGGCAGAGGATCCCACAGCCATCGGACTGTTGCCCCAGCCCTTCGTCACTGCAGCCTGCATGCAGAATGATGCACTGAAAGTGATCTTTGACTTAAACGAAGAGTGGAATAAGATACAGGGTGTAAGCGGCAGCAGTATGGTCACAGGTGTCACGGTGGTACGCAAGGGATTCCTGGAAGAGCATGAGGATGCAGTGAAATCTTTTATGGAAGAACATAAGGCAAGTGCCGAAGCCATCAATGCAGATCCCACCACCGGTGCTGCGCTGGCAGTGGAAGCACAGATCGTGGCAAAGGAGCCCATTGCACAGAAAGCAATCCCAGGATGCAACATTACTTATATGGATAAGGCAGACATGAAGCAGGCACTGTCCGGATACCTTGACATACTGTTCCACCAGGATTCTCTGTCTATCGGCGGCGGACTTCCGGAATCTGATTTCTATTATGATGCAGAATAAGGATAAAAAATACATTAAAAAATTTATGATCCTGCTCTTCTGGCTGGGGGTATGGCAGATCACGGCAGTGTGTGTGGATAATTTCCTGCTGGTGGTGACACCCCTGCAGGCATTGCGGGCGATTATCGTTCTCGCGGGGCAGGTGGAATTCTGGCGTAGCGCCCTTGGCTCGCTGTGGCGGATTGCCGCAGGCTTTTTGCTGGGAGCGGTTTTGGGACTGTTGTTAGCGGCGGTAAGCTACAGATACCGTCTGGCAGAGGAAATCCTGCGCCCGTTCATGGTATTTTGCAAGGCAGTGCCGGTTGCAGTATTTGCGGTGCTTTTACTGATCTGGTGGGGAGCTTCCCCGCTGGCGGTGGCGGTCTGCTTTTTAGTGGTGTTTCCGAATATTTATCTGAACACACTGGAAGGCTTAAAAAGTGCGGACGCAGAACTGATAGAGATGGCAGAAGTGTTTCGTCTGCCGTTTGCCACCCGTTTTTTCTATATTTACCGTCCGGCATTAAAGCCATTCCTGCTCAGCGCATTTCAATTATCCCTGGGAATGAGCTGGAAATCCGGGGTGGCAGCGGAAGTGATCGGTACGCCGTTGCATTCCATCGGCGGAGCACTGTATCTGGCGAAGATTTACCTCGATACGGCGGATCTGTTTGCCTGGACGGCAGTGATCATTGTGCTTAGTGTATTGTTTGAGAAAATAGTCTTCGGTTGTGTGGAATATTTTTTCCGGTGGGAGCCTGCCTGCAAGAGACCGGCAATGCCGCAGAAAAATGTCAGCAGAGAACGTCGCACTTTATGTGTGGCAGATTTTGGAAAATGTTATCATGACCGTTGGATCTTCCGGCATGTGGAACAGGAATTCCACGGAGGAGAACCTTACTTTCTGGATACACCATCGGGCAGCGGCAAAACGACCTTTTTTAGGTGCTTGTGCGGGCTGGAACGGCCGGAAGAGGGAGAAGTGTCGGGAATCGATGCTTTTTCCGTGCAGTTTCAGGAGGACAGACTCTGCGAAGAATACAGTGCGGTGAAGAATCTGGAAATGGTCATGGGAGATGCGAAGGAAGCGCGGAAGGCACTTACGTGGTTACTGCCCGAGGAAGCACTGGGTCAGCCCTGTCATGAATTGTCCGGCGGCATGAAGCGGAGAGTGTCACTGGTGCGGGCAATGGAAGCAGGAGCACAGTGTGTTCTGCTGGACGAGCCTTTCACAGGGCTGGATGAAGAGAACCGGGAGAAAGCATATGAATACATCCGCACACATGCAAATGGACGCATCATCATGATCGCCACGCATATCAGACCGTGGGAGAATATGCCGGAGGACGTTCAGAAGGGAGAAGGATTATGGGAAAGGATACGGGAAACACAAGAGTGACGTTAGTAGGCATTATCGTGGAGGATAAGGAGGCAGCAGGCCGGATCAACGGACTTTTGCATGAATACGGAGAATATATTATCGGAAGAATGGGGATACCTTATCATGAGAAGCAGATGAGTATCATCAGTGTGGTCATGGATGCCCCACAGGAAAAGGTCAGTGCTCTGTCCGGGAAGCTGGGAATGATCCCGGGAGTCAGTTCCAAGTGCCTTTATGCCCCGGATACGCAGAAAACCCTGAAATAAAAGTGTTGTCAATTCCTCTGACTTATGCTATAATTTCAAAATGATTGCGACTGGATACAGACCCGCAAGGGTATAAAGGAGGA
>ENA-OOWZ01001077-OOWZ01001077.1-human-gut-metagenome-genome-assembly--contig:-NODE-1077-length-13820-cov-11.214893_pt1 | contig 13820 bp, 11 predicted proteins | sample MGYA00241580_ERZ501329 | MGnify/ENA primary metagenome ERZ501329 (study PRJEB25962, sample SAMEA2042923) | human gut metagenome | biome: human gut; feature: human-associated habitat; material: faeces... | reverse complement strand
TCAATTAGGGTTTAAATAAATGTTTTTTACTGTCTACTTTCTATTGACAAGTTCATATAAATTATTTATGTTTTTTTGATAATATTTTACTTCTTCCAACATCTCTTACATAATATTCTGCTAATTGTATTTTTGAATTTATACGTTCTACTTCTCCTTTTATAAGTTCTTCTAATTCATATGCTTCTTTATCTGTTGGATTGCTGTAATAAAAAGTATCTAAGCATCTGTTAACATATATATCAGATGCTCTTCTTAATGGACTTGTTGCATGACAATATGCATCTAAATTTAGTCCTGCATGTCCTAGATTTACATAATCATATCTAGCATTAGGATATTCTGCTATAAGCAAATTAAAGCATTCTTTTGCTACTGGTTTAAAACTGGAGTATTTTTCTAACTTATCTAATATACTACTATCATTATTTTTATCTAGTGTATGAACTCTATATATAAATGGTAAGTGTCTACTATGAAAGTAACTAGCAATTACATTATTTGCAAGTAACATTGTATATTCTACTATTTGTTCTGGTAATGAATTTCCCGTTATTCTAGTTCCTGTAATTTCATTTTTTAGTTGTTTATGTAAATCGTATTCTTTTGTTTTTTTAAATTTATTTTTTAATATTTCTAGAAGTTCGGATAAATCATCTATTGATTTATCAAGTTCATTTCTTCTACTATTTTTTTGATATGTATTAATTACATCATTATAATTCAATTTAGCATTTGATTTTATTATTGTCTTTAGGAAATAATAATCTAATACATTTCCATATTCATCTATTTCAAAATAATATGAATTTGCCATTCTTTTTTCATTTTTATCAAGTGATAAATATTTTTTTGTTATTTCAGTAGGAAATAAAGGTATTATTCTATCTTTTGCATATACGGATACTACTCTATTACACGCTTCTTCTATAAATGGTGAATATGTTCCTAAGTATCCAAGTGGATCTGCTATATGTACACCTAATATATATCTATTACCTTTTATCTTTTTTATTGATAATGCATCATCTAAAACTGTTGCATCAGGTCCATCTATTGTTAGTAAATATTCATCAATTTCTACTCTTTTAAATTGCTTTTCTTTTTCATTACTTTTATAAGTAGGATCTAGCTTTTTTAGATATTGATCAAAATCACCTTCTATACCATATTTAATATTTAAATGCGAGTAATCTTCAATATTTAATATTCTATTCTTTAATGAATTTATCCAATATGATGTTTCTGTATTTCTTTTTTTATTGTTAGTTAAATAATCTTGCATGATTTTATAACTTTTATTTTTTAATTCTGGTGTCATTTTGAATTTCTTTGATGACATTATTTGTGCTAATACCTCATCGTAATAAAATAAATTTTCTTTGTTTTCATCATTAAATACTTCATTTAAATATTCTTTTATAGTTAATTCGAATATTGTATCATTATTAGCATCTTTAAAAAATACTGCATATGGATTATTATCTAATAGTTTTTCAACTAAAGATAAATTTTTTACGTTATATACTAAATATTTAATTAAACTTGTACTATCTCCTTCATATTCATTAAATAATTCAAAAACTAATGCAAGTGATAAGTTCTCAAATCTATTTATTGATTCTCTTAAAAAGTTACAATAATCAGTATTTCTTTCATTTTTTGGAATACTTGATATTCTTCCTTTCAATTCTTCTTTTATTTCATTAATTTTTGATATAAATAATGAATCATTTACAAAGTAATAATCTTTAAATAATCTACTTAATAATTTGAATGAATTAAATAAATAACTATTATCTTCATTTTCATTTATGTTTTTTATAAATGAAGAGAATATATACTTAATAAGTTCTTTATTGTCTTTAAAACCCATATCGTTTTTTATTTCTTCTATATTATAATTTTCTTTTCCTAATACTTCTTTAAATTCCATAAATTGCCTCTATCTTAGTTTCTTCTATTTTCTCCTATTAAATTCATATTCACTGTTAAATTTTTTATTCTCTCCATTATTCTTGTTGCTTTTAATGAATCGACTTTGCCTTTTGATAAAGATAGTGCACTTTCTAATTCTTCATATGTTAAGTTAGATGTAAAGAATGTCGTTAGTCCCTCTTCCATTCTATACTGAAGTATAGTTCCTAATATTTCATCTCTACCCCATAGTGTTACATTTTCTGCACCTATATCATCTATTAGCAATAATGGAACTTTTTTTATATAATTAAACTTTTCTTTAAAATCATCTGAAAACGATTCTTTTAAGCTTCTTAAGAATTCAGGCCAATATATTATTGCACTTTTTATTCCTCTTTTTGATAATTCATTAAATGTTGCTGATATTAGATATGTTTTTCCACATCCAAAGTTACCATTTAAATATAATCCTTTTATTTTCTTTTTTGAATCATACTCATGAATAAATTTAGTTAACCATGTTATTATCTGTTTCCTATTTTTATCGTCTATATATATATCTTTCATTCTTGCATTTTTTATTTCACTTGGCATATCAAATATATATACATTTTCATTACTTTTACTATCTTTTATTTCTTTATTTTTATATTTACAACTTTTATATTCGAATATTAGTTTATCTTTATCTAATTCTTCTTTTAAATAAAAACCATATATTTCATTTTTACATTGTTCTAATCCCTTACAATTTGAACAATTTGTTTGATCTTTAAAACATGTTTCTAATCTTGATGTATATTTCATTAATGTTTCATGCGGAAGGCGTATTTTTCTAATATATTCCTCAAAATCACTATTTTTCATTGATTTTAAATATTCTTTTTTTAAATTTGATATAACATTTTTGTTAAACATATTTGTTTTATTTAAATCTACCATATAACACCTATACAAAATCACTTAACATATCTTCTAATTCTTTGATATCATCATTACTCATTTGTTCTTTCTTAATATTTTTTCCATACCAAGTAGGTAATTTTTCTACTTCTTTTTTATTATAGTTTTCTTTAGTTTCTTTCAGTTTATTACTCTTTCTATATTCTTTTTCTGCTTGCTTCATTGCTTCACTAACAGTATTTATATTACTTAATTTCCATTGACTTGCGATGGCTTCTACAAAGTTTTTGTTTAGTTTTTTATCATTAATTCTTAAGACATAATCTATAAGTACATTTACTACTCCTGGATTAAGTTGCTGATCAACAAGAAGAGATTCGATTAAATTTACATCTTTACTAGTTGGTTTTGCACCTCCATACTTTGCTGTTAAAAAATCATATGGAGTAGTACATTCAAAGCATTCAATTAATCTTTCTTTAATATTTTTTATATCTTTAGTATCTATTTTCTTATTTGATGATTTATATATGAGCTTTGGAGGATTTTTGTTTTCAAATGAATAATAGTTTTTACAATTCTTTTTAAGTTCATTTTCATTTATCATACCTTTTTCGTTTAATGAATCTTTAATCATTTCAAGCATCGTAGTATCATCAAAGTTATATAAATACGAAAGACGGTTTATTAGTTTTTTCATAGAACTTGTAAATGTATTTAAATTACATATACCTTTTGGCATGGATGAGATGATAAAATTAAAATCAACTACATCATCTATTACCAAATCTAATTTATCTTTTTTCTTTACATTACTTTCTATCGCTTCTTCATTAATACACATTTTATATATATCACTAAAACTAGTAGTTATATTTTCAAATTCACTCATATTTATTTTAGGTATCTTGTAATATGAAAGTAATGACTGATATTCTTTTTTTCCTATACTTGATAATAAAGCAGATGATAAAAGTGGGTTTGTAAAAAACTCATTTGATGATAGTGGACTATATATTTCATAAACATAGTTATTTATTTGACCTATTTTATAATAAGATTTTAAAAGTCCTATCGCTTCTAATTTTTTTCTTGCTGAAATTATATCATCTAATTTTAAACTCATTGTATTCATTAGATGATGATGAGTATATTCATTACTCATTATTGCAGTTTTATTTAGATCTGCCCATAAAGTAAAGTATAAGCTTATAGCAATACTACCTACTATAGGTTGATATAACATGGTTAAAATTAACCTATCATTATCATTTAATAAGCTTTTATTTACAACTATATAGCTGTCTATCGGTAATATTGATATTAGTTTCATATATCCTCCATTTATATATATTTTAACATATATTTTATTTGTTTCCTAGATAAAAAGCACATTACATGTTATAATTTTAAAGAGGTGGTTGTATGAAGAAAAAATTTATTATTTTGTTTATATTTATTATAACAATTCTTACTGGATGCTCTAATAATAAAAAAGTAAGTAATAAAGATTTTGAAAAATTATCGATTGAGGAAAAAGTTAATTACAAGATGGATAATTTGTCTATTGATGAAAAAATAGCACAAATGCTTATTGTTTATTATATTGGAGATGAATATGATGAGAATTTAAGTAATATTATAAAAGAAGTTAAACCTGGTGGATTTATATTAATGAGTGATAATATAACTACTTACGATAGAACATTAAATTTTGTTAAGGGCATGCAAAATGATTCTGATATACCTATGATAATATCTACTGATGAAGAAGGTGGATCTGTTCAAAGAATTAAAGGAATTAGAGATATTTCAGTAACTGATATACCTTATATGTATTATTTAGGTCAAACTAAGGATAAAAATCTTGCTTATAAAGTAGGAGAAATTATTGCAAATGAATTAAGAACAATTGGTGTTAATCTTACTTATGCACCTGTAATGGATATATATTCTAACCCAAATAATACTGTTATTGGTAAAAGGAGTTTTGGAAGTGATCCAAATACTGTTTATGATATGGCTACATCTTTAAAGAATGGAATTGAAGATAATTTAGTTAATACTTGTATTAAACATTTTCCTGGACATGGAGATACTGAAACTGATTCACATTTTGAAATACCTATAATAAATAAAACGCTTGATGAACTTGAAAATAGTGATTTATTACCATTTATAAAATCAATTAATGATACTAATATGATTATGGTTGGGCATATAGCATTACCTAAAATTACTAATAGTAGTATACCTGCATCTTTATCAAAAGAGATTGTTACTGACCTATTAAAAAATAAATATAACTACAAGGGACTTGTTATAACTGATGCACTTAATATGAGATCATTAACGAATAATTATTCTGATAAAGAAATATATACTATGGCAATAAACGCAGGAGTTGATTTATTACTTATGCCTAATGGTAGTAAAAATGCAATAAAATATATAAAAGAAGCTATTGACGATGAAGAAATAGATATAAATACTATAAATGAATCTGTTAGAAAAATTTTAACTTATAAATATAGTAATATTAAAGAAAATTATCTTGATAAATCATATTTAAATAAAAGTGAATATAGCAATGTTTTAAATCAAATAATCATAAATGAAAATTAATATATTAAAAAGAATCTTCAAAAAAGATTCTTTTATTATTCACTTACTACTTCAACATTACCATTACTATTTACAACTGTACCTGTTATAAAATTATAACCAGAATCCCAATTTACTATGTCACCCCAATCAAATGATTTGCCTGTTTTATTTATTATTTTTGTTAAATTTGGATTAGAAGAACCAACTTTTCGAAATGCACTATTTCCTATACTTGTGACACTGTTTGGTATTGTCACGTTTGTTAGTTGATTATTTTCAAATGCACTAGTCCCTATACTTGTGACACTGTTTGGTATTGTCACACTTGTTAGTTTATTACCATAAAATGCACTATTTCCTATACTTATGACACTGTTTGGTATTGTCACACTTGTTAGTTTATTAAAATAAAATGCGTAATCTCCTATACTTATAACTGTATCAGGTATTTCTACACTTGTTAGGTTATTATGCCTAAATGCACCTTCTCCTATAATTTTAACTGTATTAGGTATTATTACACTTGTTATTCCTAAACCATCTGATGCAGTACCTAACGGAACCACTTCATAATTATCTTTTTTATTATATAATGGTTGTATATTATATTCTATCTTATTTGTACTTATTCCAGTTGGTTCTACACCTCTTGTTGTAAATGCATCATTTCCTATTGATACTACCTGTTTACCATTTATATTACTTGGTATTACTACATCTAGTCCACCTTCTATACTATATCCTGTTATTGATATTCCACCTTCTACATCCTCATAAGCAAAATACTTCGCATCAGTTGAACATGTATCACTTAATTCTACACTTGTTTTTGTTCCATTACATATTGCTAAATCTTTAAATTTACCTTTTCCTTCTATTGTTACTTTTGCATTTCCTTCGTTATCTATTTTTACAAAGCAATATTCATAATCCTCTTTACTTAATTTTGTTACATTTTCACAAGTTATTACTTCATCAATGTTATTCAACTTGTTTGTTACATATTTCTTTTCTGCACTATCTGCTATTAATTGTGCTGATGTTTTAAATGAATCTTTTTTTGTATTAAAAAATGGCTTTCTTGCCATTTTTTAACTATATTATTAATTCTTCTATAAAAGAATCAAACTTATCTTTTACAGTTAATAATACATTATTTAGTTCTTCTATTTTATCTTTATAATCTAAATATATTGGTATATCATTTAATTCTGCTTGTTTTTGTTTTAATATATTTTCTAATTCAATGCTGGGATTTTTAACTAATTTTTTTTGGATGTTTCTTATATCTGTTACTAGTACTTTTATTTCTTCTGATTTATTTACTTTTTCTAAAAGAGTAATATATTCTTTATATATTTTACTATCTTTTATTGTTTTTACAAATATATTTATTTCGTTTATTATTTCATCATTCATCTAGTACACCATCTAAACTCCATGTTTTAGCATCTGTAATTTTTACATTTACTATTTTGCCTATATAATTTAAATCTGCTTTTACATTTACTAATTTATTTTCTCTTGAGTAACCACTTAGAATTCCTTCTTTATCACTTTTTCCATCTATTAGAACTGATAGTGTTTTGTTTAATAGTTTTTCGTTTGATTCTTTTGAGTATTTATTTACTAAATCATTAAGAATTTGTAATCTTTCTTCTTTTACTTTTAGTGGAACATCATCTTTCATATTTGATGCGGGTGTACCTACTCTAGGAGAATATATGAATGTGTATGCAAGATCGTATTTACATTCATTTACTATATCTAGCGTTTCTTTAAAATCCTCATCTGTTTCATTTGGAAAACCAACTATTATATCTGTTGTTAAGCATATATTTGGTATGTTTTCTTTTAGTTTTTTTACTAAATCTAAGTATGATTCTTTTGTATATTTTCTTCCCATCAATTTTAGTATTCTATTACTACCACTTTGTACTGGTAAATGAATATATGGAAGTATATTTTCATTTTCTTTTATTACTTTAATCATGTCATCTGTAAAATCCCATGGATGGCTTGTTACAAATTTTATTCTTTCTATTTTGGTTTTACTAACATCTTCTAGAAGATTAGCCATGTTATATTTTGCATCTTTGAAATCTTTTCCGTATGCATTAACATTTTGTCCAAGTAATGTAACTTCTTTGTAACCATCTTTTACTAAATCTTCTACTTCTTTTATTATATCTTCTTTTAATCTACTTCTTTGTTTTCCTCTTGTATAGGGTACTATACAATAAGTACAAAATTTATCACAACCATACATTATATTTACCCATGCTTTATATTTACTTTCTCTTTTTATAGGTATATCTTCTACTATATCTCCCTCTTTACTCCATACTTCTATTTGTCTAGAGTTATTTTTTATTGCATTATTTAATATTTCAGGCAATTCATGAATATTATGAGTTCCAAATACTAAATCAACATATTTGTATTTTTTCATTATTTCATTTACTACAACTTCTTCTTGTGCCATACAACCACATAAGCCAATCATTAATGGTCTTTCTTCTTTCATATGTTTTAATCTACCTAACATACCAAATACTTTATTATGGGCATTTTCTCTTATTGCACATGTGTTTAATATAATTAAATCTGCATCATTATAATCTATTGCTTTTTTATAACCCATATTTTCTAATATTGCAGATATATTTTCTGAATCTCTTTCATTCATTTGACATCCATACGTTTTTATTAAATATTTTTTATTTGAGCCAATATTTTTTAATTCATCATTTATTTTAAAATCTCTTATAATATTTACTTTCTCAAAGTTTCTTTTTTTTGCATCTATGTAATTAGGTGTTTTCATAATATCACTTCCGTTTAAGTATTTTATCATAAAATACAATAAAAAAACAACTATCTTAAAAGACAATTATCAATAGTTGTTTCTGTTACGTTTACATCTGTTTCTGTATAACTTTTTGTAATACAAAAACCATCTTTATAAAACATTACTCTAGTATCTCCATCTTCATTAGTTTGTACTATTCCTTTTTCTGGTTTTTCTCCTTTATAACTTAGGGTATTTGCTAATATATCTATTTCAGTAAAATCACCATTTTCCATCGCATATATTCTTCCTATTTTTATAATATCTCTTGCTGATATTATGTTTGCTCTTTTTTTAGATTTTGTGATTGTATTAAGTAAATTTGGTACACCTATAGTTAAAATTAATGCGAGTATTGCTATTACTGCTAAAAGTTCTATTAATGTAAATGCATTTTTCTTCATATTATCACCTAATCTTCATCAATGAAATCTAAGTATTTTTCTATAATACTATATATATCTTTTTTTCCATCTTTTGTAACTGATGAGAATAGTATAAGAGAATCATCTTTATCAATATTTAAAGTATTTAAGATAATATTCTTATATTTTTCTCTTTGTCCAAATGCAATTTTATCTATTTTTGTTGCAACTACTCTTACTCTTAGATTATAGTATTTTAAGTATTTATACATAAGTAAATCATCTTCTGTTGGCTTATGTCTAAAATCAATTAACATAAATACTTCTTTTAATTCTTTTCTGTTTGCAACATAATCTTCTATCATTTTGCCAAATTTCATTTGAGTTTTTTTATCTGCTATTGCATATCCATATCCAGGTACGTCTACTAAAAAGAAATCTTTATTTATTTTGTAAAAATTTAGTGTTTGTGTTTTCCCTGGTTTACTTGATGTTCTTGCATAATTCTTTCTATTTATTATTGTATTAACAAAACTACTTTTTCCAACATTACTTCTACCTACTATTAGGAATTCTGGTAGTTTATCTACTGGATATTGGCTTTGTCTTACTGCTGATATTGATAAATCAACACTAGTAATTTTCATATTTATCACCTTTAACATTGTAACAAATATATTAAAAAAAATCAAATGGGTTGATTATTCATCTTCCCACTTGAAATTTTTTATATTTGGCATATCTATTCCATACTCTCTTATATATGATTTATGTTCTAACAATTTTTCTTTACATAATTCATTTAGTGAAGTTCTTTTATCTCCTAATTTATCTAAATATTTAAGTGCATCCATCACTAAATGATATCTATCTATTTCATTTTGAACTCTCATGTCAAAAGGTGTAGTAATTGTTCCTTCTTCTTTGTATCCATGTACATGTACATTTTTATTTGTTCTTTTATATATTAATTGATGGATTAGTGATGGATATCCATGGAATGCAAAGATTACTGGTTTATCTTTTGTAAATATCATATCAAATTCACTTTCAGTAAGTCCATGTGGATGTTTTGAGTTAGATTCTAATTTCATTAGATCAATTACATTTACTACTCTGATTTTTAATTCAGGAAAGTATTTTCTTAATATCTTTGTTGCTGCAAGTATTTCTAGTGTTGGTGTATCTCCTGCTGATGCCATGATTATATCTGGTTCATATCCTTCGTCATTGCTTGCCCATTTAAATATACCAATGCCTTCTGTACAGTGTTTAATTGCTTCATCCATATTTAACCATTGTGGTCTTTCGTGTTTACTTGCAACAATTACGTTTATGTAGTTTTTGCTTTTTATAGAATGGTCAAAGCATGATAATAATGTGTTAGCATCTATTGGTAAATATATCCTTACTATATCTGATTTTTTGGTAACAAGATGATTTAGGAATCCTGGATCTTGGTGTGTATATCCATTGTGATCTTGTTGCCAAATATGACTTGTTAATACATAATTTAATGATGCGATATCGCGTCTAAAATCAAGTTCACTTGTTACTTTTAGCCATTTGGCATGTTGGCTTGCCATTGAATCAACTATTCTAACAAATGCTTCATATGTGTGAAAGAAACCATGTCTACCTGTTAGTAGATATCCTTCTAACATTCCTTCACATGCATGTTCTGAAAGATATGAATCTATCACTCTTCCATCATTATTTAAAAACTCATCGTAATCATAAGTTTTTGCCATAAATTGTCTATTAGTAACTTCAAATACATGATTTAATCTATTAGATAGTGCTTCATCTGGTCCGAATATTCTAAAATTTCTATTTTCTTCATTAAGTTTTATTAAATCTCTTACATATTTACCTAATTCTCTCATATCAGATGTATTAGTTATTCCTCTTTTTACATCAACTTTATAATCTTTAAAATCTGGTGTCCTTAGTTCTTTTAATAATAAACCACCATTAGCATTAGGATTTGCACTCATTCTTCTATTACCTACTGGTGATAATTCTTGTATTTCAGGAATTAATCTACCATTTTCTAAAAATAATTCTTCTGGATGATAACTTCTAAGCCAATCTTCTAATATTTTTAAGTTTTCTTTATCATCTATTGAAATTGTTACTGGAACTTGATGTGCTCTAAATGTTCCTTCTATAATATTTCCTCTTACTTCTTTTGGACCTGTCCAACCTTTTTTTGTTTTTAATATTATCATTGGATAAATCGGTCTTGTTGTTTCATTCATTTCTTTTATTTTCTTTATTCTATCAACTACTATATCTAAAGTATAAGCCATTTTTTCATGAAGATCTTCTCCTTCTACTATAAATGGTTCATATCCACATCCTTTAAAGAATGATATGAGTTCTTCATCACTTATTCTTGCAAATATGGTTGGATTGGCTATTTTATATCCATTTAAATGAAGAATTGGTAAAACTATACCATCTGTTTTTGGATTTAAAAATTTGTTTAAGTGCCAACTTGTTGCAAGTGGGCCTGTTTCTGCTTCTCCATCTCCTACTATGCATGCTGCAATTAAATCTTTATTATCAAGTACTGCTCCAAATGCATGGGATAAACTATAACCAAGTTCTCCACCTTCGTTTATTGATCCGGGTGTTTCTGGTGCAACATGTGATGATATTCCTCCTGGAAAACTAAATTGTTTAAATAGTTTATTTAGCCCATCTATATCTTTACTTATATTTGGATAAACCTCACTATATGTACCTTCTAAGTACGCATTGCTAACTAAAGCATTTCCACCATGTCCTGGTCCTGATATGTATATCATGTTTAAATCATATTTTTTTATTATTCTATTTAAGTGTGCATAAATAAAATTTTGTCCTGGTACTGTTCCCCAATGTCCTACTATATTTCTTTTTATGTCTTCTAATTTAAGTGGACGAGTTAATAGTGGATTATCAAGTAAATACAGTTGACACGCTGATAAATAATTTGCCGCCCTAAAGTATTTATCTATTAATTCTATTTCTTCTTTTGTTATTGTTTGCATATATATCCTCCCTACTATTTAATTATATAATATTTTTTTTTACTTTAAAAGAAAAAAAGTGTTACTCACTTTTTATCTCTTATTTGTTCTTTTAATAATAATATAAATTCATGTGTATCTATAGTTTTTGTATCAGTATTTCCAAAACATCTGTAACTAATATTATTATTTTCTTTTTCCTTATCTCCTAGTATTAAAGTATAAGGTATTTTTTTAGTTTGAGATTCTCTCATTTTATAGCTTAATTTTTCATCTCTTATATCTATATTTACTCTAAAACCATTGTCTTTTAATAATTCATATATTTTATTTGCATACTCAGTATGATATTCATTATTAACAGGTATAACATTTATTTGTGTTGGACTTAACCAAAGAGGTAGTGCTCCTTTTGTTTCTTCTAAAATGTATGCCATAAATCTATCAAGAGATCCTAATATGGCTCTATGAAGCACAACTGGTGTTTTTTTATCTCCATCTTTAGAAACATATTTTAAATCGAATTTCATTGGTAAGCAGAAGTCCAATTGACAAGTAGATAATGTGTATTCATTTCCTACTGCTGGTTTTACATTAACATCTAATTTAGGTCCATAGAATGCTGCTTCACCTATTTCTTCTGTGTAATCTATATTAAGTTCGTTAAGTACTTCTCTAAGTTCATTTTCTGCTTTATCCCACATTTCATCATCTTGATAATATTTTTCTTTATCTTCTTTATCTCTTAGTGATAACACGCATCTATAGTTTGTTATATTAAAATCTTTATATACATCAAATATTAAATCTACTACATTTTTAAATTCTGATTTAATTTGTTCTGGTGTTACAAAAAGATGTGCATCATTTTGGCAAAAATGTCTTCCTCTTTCAATACCTTTTACTGCTCCGCTTGCTTCATATCTAAAATCATGTGCAATTTCACCTATTCTTATAGGTAAGTCTTTATATGAATGTAATTTATTTGCATATATCATCATGTGATGAGGACAATTCATTGGTCTTAGTACGAATGACTCTCCATCAACATCCATTTTTGGGAACATATTTTCTTTATAGTGATCCCAGTGACCAGATGTTTTATATAATTCAACATTTCCTACGCAAGGGGTTAAAACATGTTGATATCCTAAGTTTCTTTCTTTTTCTTTAATATAATCTTCTAATTCTTGCCAAATTATATATCCATTAGGTAAAAACATAGGAAGTCCTCTACCAACTAAATCATCTGTCATAAATATTTCTAATTCTTTACCTATTTTTCTATGATCCCTATTTTTTCTATCTTCTAATTCTTGTAAATATGCATTTAAATCTTCTTCATTTTTAAAACATATTCCATATATTCTCTGAAGCATTTTGTTTTTAGCGTCACCTTTCCAATAGGCACCACTTACTTTTAGCAATTTAAAATATTTAATTTCTTTTACAGTTTCAACATGTGGTCCACGACATAAATCTGTAAAATCTCCTTGAGAATAACAAGAAATAATTTGTTCATTTTCATCCATTCTGTTAATTAAATCTAACTTATATGGATCATTTTTGAACATTTCTAATGCTTCATTCTTTGATATTTCATGTCTTATTATTCTTTTGCCATCTTTTGATATTTTCTTCATTTCTTTTTCAATTTTTTCTAAATCTTCTTCTGTTATTACAGTATCTCCTAAATCTATATCATAGTAAAAACCCTCTTCTATTACAGGTCCAACCCAAAATAATGCATTTGGATATAAATGTTTTACTGCTTGTGCTAGTAAATGAGCACAACTATGATTAATTGTATTTAAGTTTTTATCTTCTTTAATATTTATCATTTTGTTTCCTCTCTTTCTTAAAAATAAAAAAAACCTAAGATAAGGAGTCAATTAGACGGTACCATCCTAGGTTTAACTTTATTCTATAACGGTTTTATCCGGGATTACTTTTATAATCCTACTAATAAGGTAGTAATTACTAAACTAACTATTATCTTGCACCAACCGATAACTCTCTTTAAGTATCATTTAACAATCGTGTCCTTAATCAATGTATTTATGTTGTAAGTATAATACTTATTAATACTTTTGTCAAATTATATATTTTTTAATTTTTTTTCTGGAATTTTTACTATCACTTTATCTTTTAATATAT
>ENA-OOWZ01001066-OOWZ01001066.1-human-gut-metagenome-genome-assembly--contig:-NODE-1066-length-13925-cov-8.630570_pt1 | contig 13925 bp, 14 predicted proteins | sample MGYA00241580_ERZ501329 | MGnify/ENA primary metagenome ERZ501329 (study PRJEB25962, sample SAMEA2042923) | human gut metagenome | biome: human gut; feature: human-associated habitat; material: faeces... | reverse complement strand
TCTCGGAATACTTTACCGAGTATGAGGAAAACGGCATGCTCACGCTCACGCTGCGCAGCGAGTGCGAGGAGCGCATCGACGAAGAAACTCTCCGGCCATGACCGGATGAAGAATACAGGAGAATCCATGGAACGAATCATTTCCGCCGAGCGCGTCGAGGACATTCTCAATGTTTTCGGCTCGTTCGACCAGAATCTGCACATCATTGAAAAGGAGTGGAACGTCTGTGTCACGGACCGGGACGCCGAGCTGAAGATCTCCGGCGAGCCGGAGGACGTGGTATCCGCGGAAAAGGCGGTGCAGAACCTGCTGATGCTCGCCGCGCGCGGCGAGAACGTGGACGAACAGCGCGTGCGCTATGTGATCGGCATGATCCGCTCCGGACAGGAGGATCAGATCCGCGAGCTGGACAGCGGCGTTGTCTGCATCACGGCGAAGGGCCGCCCGGTCAAACCGAAAACGCTCGGCCAGAAGGCGTATGTGCAGGCCATCCGCGAGAATACCGTGACGCTCGGCATCGGCCCCGCCGGTACGGGCAAAACGTATCTCGCCGTGGCCGCGGCGGTGGCGGCATTCCGCGAGAAGAGCGTTAACCGCATCATCCTCACGCGCCCGGCGGTGGAGGCGGGCGAGCGGCTCGGCTTTCTGCCCGGCGATTTGCAAAATAAGGTGGACCCCTATCTGCGCCCGCTGTATGACGGCCTGTTTGACCTGCTGGGGGCGGAAACCTTCCAGAAGCTGGTAGAAAAGCAGGCCATTGAGGTGGCCCCGCTGGCCTACATGCGCGGCCGCACGCTGGACGATGCCTTTATCATCCTGGATGAAGCCCAGAACACCACCCCCGAACAGATGAAGATGTTCCTGACCCGCATGGGTGTGGGCAGCAAAGTGGTAGTGACGGGCGATGTGACCCAGGTGGACCTGCCGGAAAAGACCCGAAGCGGCCTTGTGGATGCCCTGCATATATTAAAGGGGATTGACGGCATTGCGCAGGTTTACCTGACCGAAAAGGACGTTGTGCGCCACCGCCTGGGACAGCAGATCGTGAAAGCCTATGAGCGTGCCGCCCAGCCGCCCAAGCGGGCCCCGCAGGCCAAGCCGGAAACGGCAAATGCGTAACGGATCAAATGCGTAACGGATAGAGTATAAAAATAAAAATGATTTATAAACGGTGCCCAACCGCACCGAACAAAAGCACAGTCAGGAGGCAGATTTCCTATGTCTAACAAAGTATTGATCACCAATGAGCAGAACGCGGTCAAAGTTCCTTCGGGGCTTCGCATCCTGATCCGCCGCAGCTGCAATGCGGTGCTGGAATACGAAAACTTTGACGGCCCGGCAGAGATCAGCGTGACCTTTGTGGATAACGCCCGCATCCACGAGCTGAACAAGCAGTACCGGGATAAGGATGCCCCCACCGATGTGCTCAGCTTCCCCATGGCAGAAAACGGGGAGTATGATATCGACGAGGACAACGGCTGCAAGATTCTGGGCGATATCGTGATTTCTATGGAGCGCGCCATGGAACAGGCCGAACTGTACGGCCACAGCCTGCAGCGCGAAGTTGCCTATCTGACGGTACATTCCATGCTGCACCTGCTGGGCTATGACCATGAATCCAGCGGGCTGGAAGCGGTACGTATGCGCGAAAAAGAGGAAGCTGTTCTGATGCAGCTGGGCCTGCCGCGCACTGTCAGCTACACCAACGACGAAGTGTGAGCTGTACATGAAGCCCAGGAAAAAGAATCGCATGCTGACGGACCTTGCCCGGTTTGGGCACGGCTTTGTTTACGCATGGCACGGCATCTGCGCAGCTGTTTTGGAGGAACGCAACTTCCGCTTCCACCTGTGTGCGGCACTGTATGTATTTGCCGCGGCGCACATGGCGCACATTGACGCCACCGGCGTGGCGCTGCTGGCCATCTGCGTGTTTATGATGCTTGGCATGGAGCTGATGAATTCCGCTGTGGAGCGCGCTGTGGATAAGCCGGATACCACCCACTGGTGGAGCGCCGGTGCCGCAAAAGATATGGCGGCTGGAGGCGTGCTGGTCACAGCGTTTGGTGCGGTGGTCGTGGGCATCTGCCTGTTTGGCAACGCGGCTGCTCTGAACGCCATCTGGACCAGCGTGACGGCGACGCCGCTCAGCACGGCGCTTTGGGTGCTTTCGCTGGTGCTGGCCTACCTGTTCACCTTCCGCCTTGGCAAGCAGGAACAGGTCAAAACCCCAAAAGAAAATAAAACCGAAGAAAAATAAGGCCCGGCTGCCCGACCGTGCAGCACGGGTGAACCCAACCGGGCCAAATAGCCCGCAGATTGCAGCAGATTGAAAGAGAAGGTACGAATGCAGAAGAACCACAATGAACCTGAAATGCCCTCCAGCGTGTTTGTGGCCCTTGTGGGCCGCCCCAACGTGGGCAAGTCCTCCCTGCTCAACGCCCTGCTGGGCTATGACCGGGCCATCGTCACCGACGTGGCCGGAACCACCCGGGATACGGTGGAGGAAAAGGTCCGGGTGGGCCATGTGCTGCTGCGCCTGTGCGACACGGCGGGCATCCACCAGACGGAGGACGCCGTGGAGAAGATCGGCGTGGAGCGGGCCCGGGCCGCGGCCCGCCAGGCTTCCCTGGCCCTGCTGGTGCTGGACGGCTCCAGCCCCCTGACGGAGGCCGACCGGGAGGCCATGGCCCTGGCCCGGCAGGCGCCCAACCTGCTGGTGGCGGTGAACAAATCCGACCTGCCCCGGGCGGTGGACATCGGCCGACTGGCCGACGAGTTCGACAACGTGGTGTCCCTGTCCGCCCGCAGCGGCGAGGGGGTGTCCGTCCTGTGCGACGCCATCGGAGCCCTGTACCCCGCCGGGGAGGGCCGCCCCGGAGAGCTGCTGACCAACGCCCGCCAGGCCGACGCCGTGTCCCGGGCCCTGGCCTCCGTCCGCAGCGCCCGCAGCGCCCTGCGCATCGGCATGACCCCGGACGTGGTGCTCACCGATGCCGAGGCCGCCCTGGAGGCTCTGGGGGAGCTGAACGGAAAACACATCCGGGACGACCTGATCCAGACCATTTTCTCCCGCTTCTGCGTGGGGAAATAAAAAGACGCAAAAACGCCGGGACAGGGCTTTCCGTCCCGGCCTGTCCCGGATAAAAACCGGGACAAAGCCCGGCTTTTACGGGACGTCCCGCCTGAAACCGGGACAGCTTTTGGGGAGGTTTTATGGACATGAGTGAGGCAAAGAAAAAGGACCAGCTGCCCGCCTGTCCGGTGGAGACCACGCTGACCTTGATCGGCGACAAGTGGAAGGTGCTGATCCTCCGGGACCTGATGCCGGGCATCAAGCGCTTCGGCGAGCTGAGAAAATCTGTGGGCGATGTGTCCCAGAAGGTGCTCACCGCCCAGCTGCGGGACATGGAGAAAAGCGGCCTGGTCCACCGGGGGGTCTATGCCGAGGTGCCGCCCCGGGTGGAGTATTCCCTGACCCCGCTGGGCCGGAGCCTGAAGCCCATTCTGGACTCCATGTGGGCCTGGGGCGAGGGATACAAGGCATCCCTGGAATGAAAAATCGCCGTGAAGCGCTTGAAAAAAGAAGCGCTTCGGGTAGCTGTTCATAAAACAGGTTTCACGAAACAAATAATGTGACAGTTGCCAGACAAGGGTTGCTGACAAAGGGGTATGTGCCGTAATGGTACATACCCCTTTAGCTTGGAAGCATTTTTTCATTTACAGACCTGAAAAACAGGGCGCTTGGATAAAGGCAAATGAAATCCGCAAAATATTTTTCGGTCCGGAAAACCAATTACACGAAATCGTGTGCCGCGAAACCGTAAACACAGAACACGGTTTCGGAAAGGGTCTTACGGATTAGAACATAATCCCATGGTTTCATAAAACGGCAAGTGTGTCGATTCGAATAGCGCATCATGCTCGGCTCTCAGAATCGCCCAGAACGGGAATCTTGCTTTTCGCATCTGTCTACACGGACGGTAGACAGAACACAGAAAAATATGCCGTGATAAAGGTTAAAAATCAAGGAATTTCTTCGCCGTAAGCAACGCAGGCGGACTGCCGCTTACGATGATACTCCTTGCAAAGATTCGGCTTCAGAGTGCAGATAAGTGCCGATTTTGACGCTTATTTTGAAGTCGCCGGAGCAGCGAAAAGGGCCTCTGCTGATACCAGATTGAGTATCAACAGAGGCTCTTTTCACCTGTGCACTGGGGTTATTCCAGCTCAAACGCACCGGTATACAAACGATAATACACACCCTTTTGCGCAATCAGCTGATCGTGTGTGCCGCGTTCAATAATGCGGCCCTGGTCAAGCACCATGATCGCATCAGAGTTGCGGACAGTGGACAGCCGGTGTGCTATTACAAATACAGTGCGCCCCTGCATGAGGTTATCCATACCCTGCTGGACAAGCGCCTCTGTGCGGGTATCGATAGAGGATGTAGCCTCGTCCAAAACCATAACGGGAGGGTCTGCAACGGCGGCGCGGGCAATGGAAATCAACTGCCGCTGCCCCTGACTGAGTGAGGCGCCATTCTGTGTCAGGACCGTCTGGTATCCATCCGGAAAATTCCGGATAAAGGCATCTGCGTTGCTCAGCTTTGCAGCAGCGATACACTCCTCATCTGTTGCATCCAGCCTTCCGTAACGGATGTTGTCCATGATCGTTCCGGTGAACAGGTTCACATCTTGCAGCACGACTCCCAGACTCCGGCGAAGATCCGGTTTTCTGATCTTACTGATGTTGATGCCGTCATAACCGATCTTTCCGTCGGCTATATCATAAAAGCGGTTGATGAGATTGGTAATGGTTGTCTTGCCGGCACCGGTTGCGCCAACAAAGGCAATCTTCTGCCCCGGTTTTGCGTATAGCTCAATATTGTGCAGCACCAGCTTCTTCTCCGTGTAGCCAAAGTCAACGTCATGAAATTCAATATTACCCCGGAGCTGTGTATAGGTCAGCGTGCCGTCATGGTGCAGATACTTCCACGCAGGGATTCCGGTATGACCGTCCGTTTCTATGTATGCGCCATTCTGCTCAACGACGTGCGTAAGCGTTACATATCCATCGTCCTGCTCAACCGGCTCATCGATCAGCTGGAAAATACGCTCTGCACCGGCAAGGGCCATCGAGATCAGACTGATTTGCTGAGACACCTGAGAAACCGGCATGCAGAAGGTCTTGGAAAGATTCAGAAAGGCAATAATCAGTCCTACCGTGATCGTTTTGGAGCCGTTCAGCGCCAGCAGACCGCCAATCAGCGCGATCAGAACATATTGCAGATTTCCCAGCTGCATGATAAGGGGCATCAGCACATTGCCATATTTGTTTGCATTGGCCGAATCGCTGCAAAGAGCCTCGTTGCGCTGCCGGAATCCCTCTTTGGCATGCTCTTCATGGCAGAAAACCTTAATGACCTTTTGCCCGTTGATCATCTCTTCAATATATCCGGTGATATTTCCGAGGCTTGTCTGCTGATGGACAAAGTAACGGGCACTGCTGCCGCCGACCACCTTGGTGCTATAAACCATCAGAGCCGTAAAAGCCAGCACTACCAGAGTAAGAGGAACGCTGCTTGCCAGCATGGACGCTAGAATGACAACAATCGAAATCACTGCCAGAATCAGCTGCGGCAGTGCCTGACTGATAAACTGCCGGAGCGTGTCCGTATCGTTTGTATAGTAGCTCATGATGTCGCCGTGCGTATGGGTATCAAAATAACGGATCGGCAGCTTCTGCATATGTGCAAACATTTCATCCCGGATGCTTTTCAAGGTTCCCTGAGACACCTTGACCATCAGCTGGTTATACAGCAGCGTGCCGAGTACGCCGCACAGATAAATCACCCCGACTGTCAGGATCGAACGCAGCAGCCCCGAAAAGTCCGTGCTGCCCGTAGTAAGCAGGGGTGTGATATAGCCGTCCACCAGTGTCTTCAAGAACAAAGAGCTTGCCACAGTTGCACCCGCACTGACGAAAATGCAGAACAACACGGCGGCGAAGGTGGCCTTGTACCGGCTGATGATATAGGAAAGCAACCGCTTTGCCATTTTTGCAGTATTCGCAGTATTCGCCTTAGGCTTCATCATGGCCGTTATCTCCTTTCGCCTGTGAAATATAGATATCATGATAAATCTCGTTGGACGCTAAAAGCTGTTCATGCGTCCCGTAACCGGAAATACGTCCGTCATCCAATACCAGAATCGCATCTGCATCCTGAACCGACGAAATGCGCTGTGCGATAATGATTTTTGTCGTATCCGGAATTTCTTCCCGGAACGCTTTGCGAATCAGGGCATCGGTTTTTGTATCGACGGCGCTCGTTGAATCGTCCAACACCAGAATAGCGGGCTTTTTCAGCAGGGCGCGGGCGATGCACAGCCGCTGCTTCTGTCCGCCTGAAACATTGGTGCCGCCCTGTTCAATATAAGTATCATACCTGTCAGGAAAGGCTTCAATGAAGGAATCCGCCTGTGCCAGCTGGCAGGCATGGACGATCTCTGCATCAGAAGCATTTTCGTTTCCCCAACGCAGATTTTCCTTGATTGTTCCGCTGAACAGCTCGTTCTTTTGCAGAACCATTGCGACCTGATCTCTCAGCGCATGGATATCATAGGCCCGGACATCGGTTCCGCCTACGCTGACGGAACCCTCCGTTGCATCGTATAGCCGCGGGATCAGCGACACCAGCGTAGATTTGCAGCAGCCGGTGGAACCGATGATGCCAAGGGTAGACCCTGCGGGGATGCACAGAGAAATATCATGCAGACATTCCTTCGTGCGATCTCCCTGATAGCTGAATCCCACATGATCAAAGATGACCTCCCCGCTTTTAACCGTCATAACAGGAGCATCCGGATTTTTCAGCGTTGGTTCTTCGTCCAGCAGTTCCATAATACGTTCGGAGGAGGCCCGGGCCATATTGATCATAACCAGCACCATGGAAAGCATCATTAAGCTGTTCAGTGCGCTCATGGCATAGGCGATCATGCTGGACAACTCGCCTGTGGTCAGCTCCGTCGCTCCGCTCAGCACGATCATACGTGCGCCGAACCAGCTGATCAAAAGCATGCAGGCGTAAATTGCAAACTGCATCAACGGCATATTCCATGCAACAATACTTTCTGCTTTTCGGAAGACCTTATAGATTTTTTCGGATATCTTTCCGAATTTTTTGCCTTCATAATCCTCCCGCACGAAGCTTTTGACCACACGGATTCCGGAAAGGTTTTCCTGTACGTCGCCGTTCAGTTCATCATAAATCCGGAACACACGCTCAAAGCAGGGGTGCGAAAAATGAACGATCAGGTAAAGCCCCACGCCCAGAATCGGGATAGCAACCAGATAGTACAGCGACAGCTTTGCGCTGACCAGAAACGCAGCCACCAGCGAAAACAGCAGCGTAAACGGCGCACGGACCGCAATGCGAATGATCATCATAAAGGCGTTCTGAACATTGGTCACATCAGTGGTCAGCCTTGTGACGATGCCGGACGTGGAAAACTTATCAATATTGGCAAATGAATAGGTCTGAATCTTATCAAAGAGGTCCTGCCGGAGATTTTTGGCAAAGCCTGCGGATGCCGTGGCGCAGAAGGCACCTGCCAGCACGCCGCTCAGCAATCCGATGAGAACACATACGATCAACGCTGTGCCGGTGCTGCGCATCACGGCCATATCACCGCTGGAAATACCCTCGTCGATCAGCTTTGCCATGAGGAACGGAATCAGAACCTCCATGATTACCTCTACCACGACAAAGACCGGCGTCAGGATGCAGTCTCTTTTATATTCCCGAATTGATCGGGCCAACTTTTTTATCATCGTCTCTCCTCCTTGTTTTCTTCTTTACTCTGAGCTGGTGTAAAATGGGAGCACAGGCCCTGAAGCGCGTGGTTGATGCGGTGCAGCTCGTCTTTCGAAAACCTCTTCTCAAAGTCCTGCTTCAGGAGCGCATTCATGCGTTCCAGCTCTGCGCTCCCGCGCTGCGTCACGGCTACCATTTTGCAGCGTTGATTGCCCGGTATATGATATTGCAGGGCGTAACCGCTTTCGCACAAAGCTTTCAGATGCTGACTTACGGTTGGCTTTTGCAGATTGCAAAGCTCGGCGATCCGGCGCTGCGGCATTTGTCCGTTTTTTGAGATCAGATACAAAATCATGTACTGCCCGCGTGAAACTCCGATGCCATGATGACTGACGTTTGCATCAAAGCTGCGCCCCAGCAGGATATACAGTGTATGCACGGAAGCATAAAATCTGTAGCTGTCATCATCCAATCCCGTGTCCTCCTTCTGCAAGAATCATTCGCTTGCGAACGGTTCATAGTATAACACTTTGTTTTGCATAAGTGAATTTGAAAAAGGTCAATATCATTAGATGATATCTAATATTCTATTGAAAAGTTCGCAGCAAAACAGTATACTGTTAACGGAAAGCGATCCATGTGAGGAGGTTCTGCCATGAATACACAACAGCTTCGCTGCTTTGTCTGCGTCGCCGAATATCTGAATTTTACAAAGGCGGCAAACGAGCTGTATCTTACCGTACCGACCGTCACACACCACGTCCAGAGTCTGGAAGAAGAACTCGCCACAAAGCTGTTTGAGCGAACGTCCCGCATGGTCCGGCTGACCGAATCAGGGAAAGCCTTTTATGTCGATGCAGCCGAGATCCTGACGCGTATGGAACTCTCCTTCAAGCACGTCCAGAAGGCAGAGGAGAGCCGTGTCACGTTCTTTCGGATTGGCTGCGTCAGTCGTGCTGAATTGCCGCGCCTCGCTGCACCGCTTGCCGCTCTGCGCATGAAGTATCCGACGATTTGTCCGCGCATTGTCATAGATGGCTACTTTGGCCTGAAAAAGCTGTTTGAGGACGGTCAGCTTGATTTGCTGCTGGTGTCCCGTGAAATTGCAGATCAAATTCGTGGAGGCACCTTCCACAAAGTACGCTGCCACACAAGCTATGCCCTGATGTCTCCGGAGCATCCGCTGGCAGGCGGCAATTCTTTTTCCATTGATCAAAGCCGTACAGATTGTCTGATTACCCTTCATCCCAAATTCATACCATTTCAGGTGAGCAATGCGCTGCAAAAGGAAATACTCGTATATCTCCAGTCAAATCCCGGCATCCGCTGCGAGGACGATCAGGAGGCGATTACGTTGGCGCAGGCCGGGTATGGTATTGCAATTTTGCCGGGATTCTGTTTGCCGCCTGACGGCCTGCCCGGACTGACCGTTATGCCGGTACAAGCGGGGAAGGAAATAGACTATGGCTTTGTCTATGCAAAGCGAACCCCGCATATAAAGCTTTTCGAGGCAGAATATACCGCACATCAAGCGCCCTAACTCGCAAGCCTGCTTGCCCTGAGTGATAGACGCTGCGTTGCTGCGCAATTCTCCAGATTTTTAAGGGCTTGGGACTATCCCAAAATGAAAAAACGCGCGTCTCAGATGACAGGTCGGGACGCGCATTTTTTCGGTGTGGGGCCACACCGGATTTGCTTGCTACTCTACAAGGAAATCCCGGTCAACCCACGCCGTTTTCGCAAGTGTAGCTACACTTGCTGTGCTTGCTATTCCTCTAAGAATCGCATTGACTCGAACGTTTGTTCTTGTTATAATTAGGCTGAGAGATTAAAACGTCTTGGAACGCAGCTGATTTTCATTGGCAAATGGCGGCATCGCCGCCTTGATCACCTGCCCGCGCAGCAGAGCATCGCTGTCAAGGACGCGCAGCGAGGCGAAGCCAATTCCTTGACAGATTTGCTCGGCTGTGCTACCAGCCATCCCAAAATTACGGAGGACATACGAAGATGAAAACAGACAATTTCTGCAAAGAGAACCGTCCCGAAGCAAAGAAGAAATTGCGTCTGCCCGATCAGTTGGAGCTGGTGATGGAGGATGGGACTGTGTATCGTGTACGCAGCTTCTTTGTCGCAGAGCAGCAGATGGGGGACGTGCTGGATGCCCTCTCCCTCGAAAAAGTCAATCGGGAGAACTGAATCCCGGCACATTGCCCAGTGGAATCCATAGCCGTGCTGTGGTATAATCATTGCAGATTTCTGATTGTATCACGCACTGCATTTCGGGAGGTTAAATAAGAAAATGCAGGAAAATTATATCGTTGGTATTTACGCACGGCTGAGCCGGGACGATGAGCGTGCCGGGGAATCCGTGTCCATAGAAAATCAAAAGGAAATGCTCTCCCGCTATGTGCGGGAACAGGGTTGGACGCTGTACGATTATTACTGTGATGACGGCGTTTCGGGTACGACCTTCGACCGTCCGGGACTGAACCGACTGGTGCAGGACGCCACGGATCACAAGATCAATCTTGTCCTCTGCAAAGACCTATCGCGCCTCGGTAGAGATTACATCGAAGCGGGCAAGTACACAGACTTTGTGTTTCCGTCCCTCGGCTGTCGATTCATCGCTTTGAACGACGGCGTTGACAGGCTCCGCAAGAACAATGAGATGCTGGTCATTCTGAAAAATGTGATGAATGACCTCTACGCGCGGGACACCAGCAGCAAGATCAAGGCGGTGAAGCTGTCCACGTTCAAGAGCGGCAAGTATGTCGGCTGCTATGCGCCCCTCGGCTATAAGAAAAGCGAGGCGGACAAGCACGTTCTTGAGATCGATCCGGTAACGGCTCCCGTGGTGCGGCACATCTTCGATCTGCGCTTGCAGGGGTACGGCTTCCGCAAGATCGCCTTGCAGCTCAACGCGGAAAAAGTCCCTGCGCCAAGGAGCTTCTATTACATGGCGGAGGGGTGGGAAAATCTGCGTGGCGAGACACCGTTCTGGAACGATGTGACGGTCAAAACCATTCTCCGCAATGAGGTTTATATCGGTCGCATGGTACAGAACAAGACCGGCACGGTGTCCTACAAAAACCACAAACAGGTCAGCAAACCGGAATCCGAATGGATCAAGGTGGAAAACACCCATGAGCCGCTGATCCCACAAGAGACGTGGGACGCCGTGCAGCGGATGGACAACCACCCGGCAAGAGGGCGCAGCGGCAAGAGCGGCACGGTTGCCCTCTTTGGCGGTCTACTTCGGTGTATGGACTGTGGATCGTCCATGCGGTATATGCGGGACTATCGCAAAAAGGTTTCCGAGAAAGAGCCGGAATACAAGGCGTATGTCTGCAACCTCTACGCATCGGGCGGCAAAAATGCCTGTTCGTCCCATTACATCAACCAGAAGGTGCTGACGCAGATCGTCATGACAGACATTCGTTGCAAGGCAATGTGGGCGCAGAACAGCCGTGAGACGCTGAGGACGTAGCTCCTGGCGAGAGAGCAGAGCGCCAGCGTGGAGCGTACGCGAACGCTGCAAGCGGAGCTGAACGCCATCGGCAAACGGCTTCCGGAGCTGGATAAGCTGATTCAGCCCGCTTATGAAGATAAGGTTTTGGGGCGCATCCCGGAAAGCGTGTGCGTTAATCTCCTCAATCGGTATGAGGCCGAGCGCCGGGAAAAGCAGGAGCGCCGCAAGGAACTGACAGAACAGCTTGCCGCCCGCCTCGAAACAGAATCCTCTGTGGACGCATGGCTGGACATGATGCAGGATTACGCCCAGCTTGAGGAATTAGACCGTCCCACGCTGGTGCGCCTGATTCAGAAAATTGAGATCAGCGAACGCTATACCGTGGACGATCACGAGGAACGCGATATTCACATCTACTACAATTTTGTCGGATATATCGAAGCATAAGCCGTCATTCTTTATTCGAGGTTGACTAATGAATTTTTCGCCAAAGACACCAGCCGCAAGATCCGTGCTGTCAATAAGGCAAAGGGCGAACGCGGCGTTCCTCTGACCGTCAATGTTCCATTCGGCTACCGTAAAGACCCGGAGGACAAGACAAAGTGGGTCGTGGATGAAGCGGCGGCATTGGTAGTCAAGCGCATTTTCAAGCTGTGCATGGAAGGGCGAGGCCCGATGCAGATTGCAAAGCTCTTGCAGGAGGAAAAGGTACTTAACCCCACCGCCTACAAGAAGCGTGAGGGCATCAAGACACCCAGCCCGGAAACCGCTGATCCGTACCATTGGAACACCAACACGGTCGTTCACATTCTGGAACGGCGGGAATACACGGGATGTACCGTCAATTTCAAGACCTACACCAACTCCATCTGGGACAAGAAGCAGCGGGAAACGCCTATTGAAAAACAGGCGGTTTTCTACAACACCCACCCGTCGATCATTGAGCAGGAGGTCTTTGACAAGGTGCAGGAGATTCGCCAACAGCGTCACCGCAGGACAAAGACGGGCAAGAGCAGCCTGTTTTCCGGCATGGTCTATTGCTCTGATTGTGGCGCAAAAATGCGCTACTGCACCACCAACTACTTTGAAAAGCGGCAGGATCATTTTGTATGCGCCAACTACCGCAGCAATACGGGAAGCTGTTCGGCACACTTTATCCGCGCGGTTGTTCTGGAGGAATTGGTCTGGATGCACATGAGAACTGTAATTTCCTATGTCAGCCGGTATGAGGATCATTTCCGTGCCGTCATGGAGCAGAAGCTCCGGCTGTCCAGCGAAGCCGCGATCCGCGGACACAAGAAGCGATTAGCACAGGCTGAAAAGCGGCTGGGAGAGCTTGACCGTCTGTTTATCCGCATTTACGAGGATAATGTGGCGGGGCGCATCACAGATGAAAAGTTTTCTATGATGAGCAAGACCTATGAGGACGAACAGGCACAGCTTAAAGAGGAAATTCAGACTTTGCAGCAGGAAATCGAAGTACAGGAACGACAGATTGAAAATTTGGAGCAGTTTATCCAGCGGGTACGCAAATATGAGGACTTAGATGAGCTTACCCCGTATGCGCTGTGGGAGCTTGTCAAGGCGATCTACATTGAAGCCCCGGATAAGTCCAGCGGCAAGCGGTATCAGGGCATCCGCATTTCCTATGACCTTGTGGGCTTTATTCCTGTGGAAGAACTGCTGAAACAGGAAACGGCGTGACCGAAGCCACGCCGTTCCTGAGAAAATACGATATTACTTTCTTATGACCCCCGACCATTTCCCATGTTCCCTTTTCTGTCGAATGTGTACGGCCAAAAGAGGTGGTGAATGCAACGCTCGGTCTTGCGACGTCTTGACGGAAGTACATAATTTGTCTATCATAAAGTCAGAATAAATCCTTGGAGGGGTGCTATATGATGATTCGATCTGCAACGGCCCTTCGGAATGACTACGATGGCATGGTGAAGCTCTCGACCGAAAAGCAGGAGCCGATCTATCTGACGCGCAGCGGTGACGATGAAATGGTATTCCTGCCGATCGCGCTTTGGGAAGAACGTCAGGCAGAGCTGGAGCTTTTTGCGGAAATGCTGCGCAGGAAGCAAAACAAACTCTCCGGTGCAAGAACATATTCCGCAAGCGCGCTGCGCGCCGATGTGGAGGATGTCCTTCGTGAGAGTTGAGTGGTTAAATGCGGCGCGGAATGAGTTTCTGACCTTTCTGAAATACTACAAAAGCCGCAGATGTCAAGTCTGAATTGCACCAAATTTTCATCGTATATTTCGTCACTTCGCGCATAGTCAGCCCCAGCAGCTTGTGGTATCATACTCTCGTTTGTTTGACACCACGACGAGGAGGCTCATCATGCAGTACACCGACAACGAAGCCGCTTTGATTGGCGGGTTGATTTCCAACTACTTTCTTCGTCCGGCAGTTTCCGCCGCACTGAAGGATTCCTATATTCATGTGCTGGAGCATCTGCGCGCAGGCCGGGTGTCTGCTGCTGATCTCAAGCAGATCCAAAAGGCGCTGACGTTCCTGATGCCGACCTGTCAGCTGTCCAGAGAGGCCCAGCGCGACCTGATGGGTGCCAGCCTGAAGACGACTGCGCTGCTGAGTTCCTGCCGCTGAATGCGAAAAACACAAATTGCCAGAACCGCT
>ENA-OOWZ01001062-OOWZ01001062.1-human-gut-metagenome-genome-assembly--contig:-NODE-1062-length-13945-cov-5.718790_pt1 | contig 13945 bp, 8 predicted proteins | sample MGYA00241580_ERZ501329 | MGnify/ENA primary metagenome ERZ501329 (study PRJEB25962, sample SAMEA2042923) | human gut metagenome | biome: human gut; feature: human-associated habitat; material: faeces... | reverse complement strand
TATAATAAGTATAACATAACATGGAATAAAAGTAAAGGAGATTGAAATGGAATGTTAACATTAAAAGAAGTTAATAAAGTTAGAACAATGTATTATGAACAAAACTATACAGCAACTGAAATAGCAAGGATTATGAAAATATCAAGACAAACTGTGTACAAGTACTTAAAGTTTGTGGATTTTTCTGATGAAGTAACGCAGAAGAAATCCAAAAGTGAAGTGGAGCAATATCGTGAGGATATTCTTAAGTTTTTAAACTATGATAGATTACACCATCATAAACAAAGACATACTGGTAGAAAAGTGTATGATAGACTAAAAGAATTATATCCTAATTATGATATATCATATTCAGCAACTGTTAAGTTCTTCTCAAGAGTAAAGAAAGAATTTTATTATAAACATAATGGATATTTACCACTTGACCATAGACCTGGTGAAGCACAAGTTGATCTAGGTGATTGTTCTTTTATTGAAAATTGAGAAAAGACATATGGTAAGTATTTAGTATTAACTTTTGCACATTCTAATGCATCATATGTACAACTTGTAAGACATAAGAATGCAGAAAGTATTGTGGAAGCTATTAAACATATATTTGAATATTTAAATGGTGTGCCACATACTATATGGTTTGATAATGATAGCGCACTTGTTAAAATTGTAAATATGGAAAATGGTTCTATTGCTAGAACTTTATCTGATACATTCCAAAGATTTAAACTACATTATGAATTTAAAGAAGTGTTTATGAATCCAGAACGTGGTTATGAAAAAGGAACTGTTGAACAAGCAGTTAGGTTTATGAGAAGAAACTTACTTGTTCCACTTCCTGAATTTAGTGACTTTGAATTATATAATAAGGAATTATTAAAAAGATCTTCAGAACTTCTTAAACGTAAACATTATGTACTTAAACAACCAATAGTTGATTTACACTTTGAAGACATAAATGAACTAAATCAATTACCACCTACTTCATTTGTTTGTACATCAGTATCTAGTAGAAAACTTGATAACTATGGAAGACTTACTACTGAAAATAGACATTACTATTATTTAGATCCTGCACTTGCATATGAACGAGTTCAAGTTAAATATTTACCAAATCAACTTGAAATATATTATGAAGAAGGAACACATATAATGACTATTCCTAGAATATCAGATAAGCCTGGTTTACGTTATATAAACTGGAGCCCATACATCAGACTACTAGCTGATAAGCCTGCAGCAATGTATAATTTTTCTTTCCTTGATTTGTTTGAAGGTAATGATCTAATCATAGAAAAGATAACTAAACTAGAAGCAACTAAACTTCAAGTCTTTTTATATTCATTTGCAAATATGATTGATGATATTGGTATTGATGAGGCAGTTAAGAAGGTCAGTACGTTACTTTAAAATTATATAAAAATATGATATAATGTTATTAGTAATATTAATTTGACTTGAATAGTTGAAGGAGAAATTGAATGAAAAACAAAACGAAACAACAATCATTTATCAAACAGACTTTTCTTGATGAAAAAATTATTCAAAATTTCAGGAATATAATAAATTCAACTCGTATTTTTAATAACTTGATTAAACATAAGAATAGATATAATTTGATATGTGCGGTTATAGATCGTATAAATAGTGCTGTTATCTATTTAAATCAACATTCTGCTCATCCAAAAAGTGAAGAAGAATTCATCTTTTTTTTGGTTTATTCATGTATACTAAAAGATGGGATTTATAAATTATATGAAAATGTGTTTCATAAGCTTCCAACTTTACAAGGCGAAAAAAGATATTTCATTAATGCCTCAAATTATTTTGACCCTATATTTGATGAAAACACATGCCCAAACGATGATATGTTTTTTGAATATTTACGTTCGGTAACATTTGCGCATCCATTTGACACAAAATTTAGAAACAGACCGTTCTTAAAAAATGGTGAATCTCAATGTTCTCCTTGGGTTATAGTTAATTCTATGTTTTCAAATTTTGGGAAAGATGATGCTGTAGGAGTTCGTGTTTACTCCAATATTGAAGAAAGAGATTTATATGATATACAAATATCTTTTACTGCAGTTAAGGAATATATTAAAGCTAGATATTTATGCCTTATTGAATTAATGGAATGGGCTAAAAGTGAAGTGATAGAACAAAATAATCAATGGAAAGCAACAAAAGTTTTTAGAAGTGAAAACCCTATTGAAACAGTAAAATCTATTAAGGAAATATTATGTTCAAGATTTGAAAATATATATTTAATAAGTGTTGTAGAAAAATATTTATTTTGTGAACTTACTTGTCAATCTAATTTAGAAAATGTTTCTAAGTATAGGAATGCTATAATCGCTACACTTTCACGCATATGTGATTGTGTTGATAATTTAGATTATGAATCCCTTGACAAAGAACTCTCAATATTATACGTTACTCCTAAAAAAATGCATCCACATGCGCATTATCAACTTGAAAAAATTTTTTGTTATCTTATACAAAGAAGTGAAAATATTGAACCTGATTCTGATGAGGAATGGGGATTGATTCAAGCAAATGCTTTTTCTCAACATTTCGCAAAAAAGTGGGTTTATATTGATGTTAAAACAATGTCATATGATGAAATACATTTACTTGTTTCTACTGCATGTTATCTAGAAGCACTAGAGCAATTAAAATAAATAGCGAATATTTGTTAACATTCTATTTCAATCTCCTTTACAAAGCTTTTCGCTTATGATATACTTATTATATCAAAGAAGTAAATAAAAGTTAACAAACTAACAAACCAAGTGTCCAAAAATTCATAGTGAATTGGACACTTTTTTCATATTAAGTTGACACTTGAGAAAGTAAAATTGGACACTTGGTCATAGTGGAATTGGACACTTGAGCATTTAATGTTAAAATAGTGTCAAAAAATATATTTAAAGACCATAGATGCAAAACTGCTTATAAGTAACCTATTTCTGGTTGCCTATAAGCTTTTTTTGTACAAAATACTCATAAAAGCTGCTATTGAAGCACACCGAGCTATTGGATCAGTAGCAGTATGGGGGAGGGGGAGGTCAAATTTCTGGACACTGTTGTAGAAAAGCGGGGCCGCAATCTTCTTCATATGATAATCAAACAATCAAAAATCAGTGTCCAAAAATTCAGGGTGAATTGGACACTTTTTTCATATTAAGTTGACACTTGTGACAGGTAAAGTTGACACTTGGTCATAGTGGAATTGGACACTTGAGCATTTTATGTTAAAATAGTGTCAAAAAATAAATTTAGATTCCATAGATGCAAAACAGCTTATAAGTAACCTATTTTTGGTTGCCTATAAGCTTTTTTTGTACAAAATACTCATAAAAGCTGCTACAAAAGCACAAAGGGATGATGGATCTTTAGCATAGGGGGACTTAAAATTGGACAAATAGCTACATAGCAGCGGGGCGCCAGTGCCATTATAGTTTTCGAGATATCAAAAGGGTAGGGGGAGGTCAAAAATTTGGACACTCAGCCTAAAGAGCGGGGCGGCAGTCTCGTTCGCATGATAATCAAACAATCACCTTTTTCTTTTTCAAACAAAAATATTCTAGGAAACTTTGTTGCTTGAGAAACATTATCATTATCTTCTTTATTAATTATTTCTAATATCTCATGCATATGATATATGTCGATATACTTACCATTATAATTTTTCATTTGTTCTACAATCTTATTTTGTGTTTCTGTCTTTCCTTTTGTTTGTGGCCTGTGTGGAATACATGGTCTTACTTTAATTCCATAGTCTTTACAAAACTCTTCAAATTTTGATGTTAAAATTGCAGGTTCACCATTACGTCTAGGTTTTTCAACAAATTGTTTTAAGTTATCAATTACAATTTCTTTTGGAACGCCTCCTATTTTTTCAAAAGATTCTGCTAAGAATGAGAGTAAGTTTTCTACTTTTGTATCTAATATTAATTTTCTTATATTATATCTAGACCAACCAAATGTAAGTGTAGGTATATAACCTATTATCACTTCGCCTTTTTGATTTATTAATTTTATGTTTTCTTTCATGTCAAATTGAACTTGTTCGCCAGGTTCAGTTTCAAATCTTTCTGTAAATGAATTATCTTTTTTCCTTTTAAATAAAGAGTTTAATTCTTCATCTTCTCTAATATAACGATTTAAAGTGACCCTGCTACATATAATTCCTTTTTCTCGTTTTAAATACTTAAATAAATGGTCTATATAATCAAAACTTTGATACTTATCTGATAATACATCTATTATATATTCTCTATAGTCATCTAAATATTTGACTCTATCTCTTGTTTCTTTTGGAATATATCCTTCTAAATATTTTTTTATTGTCTTTCTATCTTTATTTAAGTTTCTAGCTAACTTTGAAATATTCACCTTAATTAATCCTTTCTTATAAGCTTTACTAAACATAGTTAAATCATTGATATTTGTTATATTTTCTAAAATAATTCCTGTCATAATAATTACTTCCTTTCTGCAATTATTATAACAAAAAAGTACTCATTTGCGTTAATAAGAATTGGGGATTCTTATATGAACACAATTGGGTACTTTTATTTTAACATTTATACCACAAACCAAGTGTCCAAAAATCAAGGGTGAATTGGACACTTTTTTCACGTAAAGTTGACACTTGTGAAAGCAAAATTGGACACTTGAGCATCATCTGTCCAAAAAGTGTCTAAAAATGATTTTAAGTAAATAATAAGTAAAATAGCTGATAAGTTGCCTAAAATAGGCTTCCTATCGGCTTTTTTTGTTGATTTGTATAGGGAAATGGTGTAAATGTAGCAGTATTGGATGATGGTAGAGCTGGAATTGGGCATGCGGGCAGTCTAGAATTTGGACACTTTCCCTCGTGAGCGGGGCGGCAGTCTCGTTCGCATAATAATCAAAAAATCACCATTTTAAAACGTCTTAATAAAATTAACTCATATACAGATGTTTCTTGAAAACTTGAAAAATAGAGGAAAAAATGAGAAAATGGTTAAACGATATTTAAGAACATTAACACTTGCAAAATAAAAAGCTATGTAGTATAATATAAACAATAGATTGATTTTTAAAAAAACTGACTATTTCATTGTTATATTAATGTATAAAAAGTCACCTTTTAGGCATTTAAATTGTTTTATATGTGAAGGAAAATTATTACATTGTTATTAGTAGTATTATTTGGTGCTAGTTTGGTTGGGGGTAATAATACAATAGGTGAAACAAATAATCAGAAGTGGTACATGAATAAAGTATTTTAGTAAATGAAGAAGGTTTTATAGAAGGATATTATATTGTAAAAAATAAAGTATATATTGGTTTACTTATTTTAAGAGTCTTATTCTATAAAGAAGGAAGATTAGTTAGAGCCTACTATATAAATATCAATGAAGGAACTTATGATTTTTATAAATACGACTTTAATATAACAACAAAGTCATGTGTGAGTTAATATATAGTAGTAGTGATTCATATAATAATAGTGAAAACGTATACCATTTCTAAGACAATATTATTGGTATACATATCATTAAACCTCTCTTAGAAAAGGAGAGCTTTTTGTACTAAAAACATATAATAGGGGGTGTTATATATGCTTAAAATTTATTTAGTAAATAAGGTGATTATCTTGGAAAGAATTCTTAATAAAAATAATAATCTTGAAAGGGGCGATATAAAATGAAGAGATTAGTTATATTTTTTATGAGTTTAATGTTTGTAATGTGCTTAGCAGGGTGTGATAATGTAAACAAAGATGATTTTGAGAGCTTTATTAATGTGAATAAAACAAATGTTAAAGTTGGAGAGACTATTAAAATTACTGCTTCTATAAAAAACAATAGTAATAAAAGTATTAAAATAAAAGCAAATCATACCGATGTTCAAAAAATTGAAGATATTATAATGATAGGGGTATTTACTGAATTTGAGAACCATGATTTTATAGTAAATTCTAAAGGAGGGCCGTTAAAAAGTTTTAAATTTAAAAAAAATACTTTACTTGAAAAAGAACTAGAATATAAAGTCACATCTTTAAATAATCTTGAAATAGAAGCACAATTCTGTTTTTATATTAAAAATGAATTGATAATTATTAAAAGTGATATTATAAATATAATTGTGGAGAATTGATATGAAAAAGATATTTAAAATAATATTATTTTGTTTAATTTTTTTCGTGGTTATTATATGTTCAAATATAAATAGCGCCTTTGCGTTTGATGATGATAGTTTATATTATGAAAATTGTAATAAAAGTATTTTGATTCTTAATGACGCTATACAACCATTTAAAATTGAAAATAGATTTAGAAGCGGACTTTTAAGTAACGCTTATTCTGATAATTATGCAGGTTCCTATCTAGATGATAGTGGATTATTAAATATTGGCTATGTAGATGAAGTAGAATTACCAACATATGATAATCAAGTAATTTATGTTAAAAAGGATTATTCGTATAATCTGTTATTAGAAATTCAAAATGCAATTACTTGTAAAATGATTGAATATAATGTAAGTTCTGTAGCATTAGATGAACATTCTAATGAAGTTGATGTTTGTATAAATGATCAAGAAAGTCGCAATTTGTTGATTTCATATTTAAAGGAAATTAATTTATTTTTTTCTGATGCGATAAACATTATAATTGAAAGTGAAAATGAAATAATTCCTCATAAAAAAACTGCATATGGAGGTGACACAATTAATGATTCTGTAATGTTTTTTCTTTATAGCTATGGAACTATTTGTGTAAACGCATATGACAATGATACTGGAAAATATGGAGTTTTAACAAATGCTCATGTTGCTGATGCTAATACAACGATGTACCATAATGGTAATTTTTTACAAGGTAGTAAACTTGGAACTGCCACAAAAAGACAACATAGTGGGACAATAGATGCAGCTTTTGTTCCATTTGAAGATCAAGATAATTGGGAAGTTACAACTCATGCTAGAATGGGTGATGATGTATATAATAATATAAAATTAGGTAGTCGAGAATTAATTATCCAAGGTGCTCCAGTAAGAAGACTTGGACAAACAACAGGAAATACAACAGGTCATATCTTAAGTACTAATTATAATTGTAATATAAGTTATGATGGCGTTCCAACAATAATTACTAATACCATAAAGTATTCAACAGATTCAGAAGGTGGCGATAGTGGCGGTCCTGTATATTTCAATGGTGGTGGACAAAATTTATTTTTAATTGGAATGCACTTTGCAGGGCCTACTGATCCTACAATTGAATATGGTGTTGGTTGCAATATTTTTAATGTAATAGATGAATTTAATATTACTCCTATGTTAAATGGTACAATTTACGAAACAACAGATTTAAATGAAAATGAGATTAGAATAGATAAATTGAATCCTATTATTCCAATTTCTACTGATTCAGTTAGTACTAAATTTGTAATTCCAACGTATCTGAATGGGAAAATAGTTACTGAAATAGGTGAAGCTGCATTTGAAAATCAAGTTAATGTAACTGAATTTGTTTTACCGGATTACTTAAAAATGATACGAAATTCAGCATTTAAGAATTGTTCTAATTTAACTAGTATAACTATACCAGATACAGTAACGCATCTAGATTCAAATGCTTTTGAAAATTGTTCATATTTGCAAAACGTGACTTTATCAAATAATCTAACTTCAATAGGAAATTCAGCATTTAAAGGTTGTAGTAGTCTTTCCAATATAACTATACCGAATAGCGTTACATATCTAGATTCAAATGCTTTTGAAAACTGCTCTTATTTACAGTCAGTGATATTATCAAATAATCTAACTTCAATAGGAAGTTCAGCATTTAAAGGTTGTAGTAGTCTTTCCAATATAACTATACCGAATAGTGTTATACATCTAGATTCAAATGCTTTTGAAAACTGTTCTTATTTACAGTCAGTGATATTATCAAATAATTTATTTGCTATTGGAAATTCAGTATTTAAAGGTTGTGTAAGTTTAGGAAACATTATTTTACCATCAAGTGTTCAACATATAGATTCAAGTGCTTTCGAAAATTGTACTTATTTAACTGAAGTTAAAGTATTAAGAGAAATAGCAGATATAACACATTTGGGTGAAAAAGTGTTTGATGGATGCTCAAGTTCTCTTCAGATTATTGTACCCCAGAATAGATTGGCCGAATATAAAAATAAAGTATATTGGTCTAGTTATAAAAATAAAATTATTCCTGACAACAATCATTTTGATGATATTAATTTACATTGCTTAGTTGAAAATTCGGAAAACGTTTCATTAAATGTAGGATGTAATAAATTATATTTGCTAAATGTTGAGTGTAATAAATCATATAAATTTTTTACAAATTCTAATACTGAAATTATTATTTACGATGAAAATTTTGAAAAGCTTTACACTGGAGAAAACATATTATATTCATATTTAAGTGTTGGTACTTATTATTTAGATATTAGATATAAGACGAGTACTATTAGTGGTAATATTACTATTAATTATGAATTGCGATGGAAACATAATGGCGAGCAAGTTTATTATAATGATGAACATAATTTATTGACACATTTACATAAAACAGCAGAAGGAACATATCTGAATAAATTATATTACATAAATAATAAAGGAGCAGGGTTTTATAAATTTTACTTAAATGGTGCTGGCGTTGATGGTGCATCAATTATGTATGAAGCAGGTTCAATTACTATTTACAATGAAAGTGATAGGTTAGAGACACAAGTTTTAAATAAATATCCAAATTCAAATACATTAGCTTCCTCAAGTGATGGACAAAATATAATGTATGTGTATTTGCCTAGAAATGGGTATTTTTATATTAATATTTTAATGCCTTCAAATAATTATGAATTTTTAAAATGTACTATTTCTTCAGTTGAAAGTGAAGTGATAGACCTATTTAATCTATCAGAATCGACTAATGATGAAGTGCCAATTCTAGATTCTGAAACAACAAAAGGCGACTATATTAAAAAAATATATTTAGAACAAGCAGGTAAGTTTACAGTAGATTATTCATATAGTGGTTTACAAAGTAATGAGATTTTATTCGTTCTAAGTAAATTAAATTATAATAGTTCTTCAAATACCTATTCAATTGAAACCCTAATTTCACAATTGATGGATGGTACAAATGATACATTTACTTCTACATTAAATTTAACTGATGGTATATACTTTGTTGGATACTTCAATAAAGATGATGGTGCTGCGTTTGATGTGAGATTTAATAGACTTGTTACTCAATATGATTCTACATTATTATATACAGACCCAGATGCTTATACTGATTGTGGTAGTATGATAAATGTTTATGAGCAAGATATTGTTTCATACAATAGAAGTTATAGAAGTACAACAATTGTAAAAGGATTTACAAGAGTAATATATTTTAAAGCAAATCAAGTTACTCAAGCATCAAGACAAGATTATTACTGGTATTCAAATGATGAATCAGTTGCAACGATATCTATTCATGGAACAGTGCTTGGTGTAGGTATTGGAACTGTTAAGATAATGGCAGTAAATATTGATAACCCATCAATTGTATTTGTTAAGGAGTTTACAGTAATAAACGATTCAAATGTAAATGACGATGAAATTGTTTATGAAATTAGTGATACACATAAAATAAATGATGGAACTTATAAACTAGGACTTAATGTTCAAAATTCACCATTCCCAATGACACAATATTATACTTGGGAAGTTGTATCAAAATCAAGTTCAATTACAAGTGTAACCATTGATGCATGGGGTAATGTAACAATTGATGGAACTGGTTGGATTATAATAAAAGGTAGTGATTATGTGTATAATCCAAAATATAGTGTTGTTTTAAACTTGATTGTTGAGAGTGAATAAATTTTTATAATATATTAGGAGTTAGTAGAAATGCTAACTCTTTTCTATATGAAATATTTAGCACTGAAACTATCTAAAATAAAACATTACCACTATATGCAAAAGCATATAGTGGTGCACACACAAAAGTTTGTCAAAAAGTTTTCTAATGTTTAAAAGTTCAATAAAATAAACTAAGATGTTAAATTAAATCCCACATTGTTGCTTTTTAAGGATGTGTTAAAACCTGTATCTATATTTAGACAAATCTAAATCAAAATTTCCTTTTTCAGACTTTTTATTCATAAAAGAAACTTTGGTGTTCAATTTGTCTATGCTAAGAAGAATTTAAAATTGCGAAAGTTGATTACTTCATTATAATAAAATAAAGCGTTCAAAATTAAATTTTTAATTAATTAAGATATTGAATTTGATGGATAAGATATAGTAAGAAAGCAGGATTTTATTTTTATAACATGTTTTTCAAATATATAATTTTTAAAAATTATTAAAACAAAAAAATTTCCAAAATTAGAAAAAATATTCTTGAATATTCTAATTTCAAGTGTAAAAAATAATGTTGAAATAAAATGTTTTATAACAATATAGAACTTTTATAATTTTTACAAGAAGGAGGAAATTTATGAAAAAATTTTTATTATGTGCAGTATGCTTTTTTACTTTAATTGGTATTGGAACAGGATGTAAAAAACACAAAATAACTGGTATTGAAGTTACAAATCATCAGTTAGTTGTATTAAAAGGAACAGAGTTAAGCGGATTAAAAGTAAATACTATTTTTGATGATGAATCAAAAGGAGATCTTGTTGATGTTACTTCTAGTATGATTTCAGGTTATGATAAAAATAAAACAGGTAATCAAGAAGTAAAAATAACTCATGAAGGTCAAGAATTTACTTATACTATCTTTGTGGCAGATAAAATCATTAACAATGCAACTGAGTTGAGAACAGCTTTACAAAATCAAAAAGATGGTGAGGCATTAGCACTTAAGAGTGGAACGTATAGTATTGATCGTGATGAAACAACTCAATATGAAAATCAAACAGGTTTTTATTTTTTGGTTACCGCAAATAATTTAACATTAAAAGGAATTGGGGATGTTACCATTAAAAGCACAGTTGAAACACCAAATACGGCATGGGCTAATCAAAACTTTGTCACAATAGTTGGCAATAACACGACAATTGATGGTATCAACTTTCAATGTAAAAAAGAACCAAACAAGGTTATTGAAATACTAGGAAAAAATACGACTCTAAAAAACATTAAAATTGAGCCTATGGATACAACAAAATATGCAGGTAGTATTTATTTAAGTACAAAAGAAGGAAATACAACACTTGAAAATGTTAGTTTAAAATATGGCCGTATTACGACAACAGGAGCTACAGGTTCTACTTTAACACTAAAAAATGTTACTATTGATTTTGCAGGAGCATATTTAGACGACACAACAAAAGAATCAACATATTGGGGATTTGATAATTCACGTTCTAAAATTACTGTTAATGCAACAAATAGTAAGATTATTGTTTCAAAAGAATTTAAAGCAGCAGAAAACTATCAAGAATTTAAAGATCAATTACCTACTGGTTTAACAGTAGAAGAAAATAAATAATTATTTATTTAGAATATACCTTATGATAAATTCATAAGGTATATTTTTCATTGAAAAAGTATAGAAATGATATATTATTTGAAATAGAATACTTGCATAAAAGAAAAAAATAAATAAAATATATGATATAATTAATCTTATAGAGAGGAAGGAATGTTTATGCAAGATAATGACAGAAATAATTATAAAAAAATTAATGGAAGATACGATATAAAATTAAATAATATTATTAAAACTTTATTGATAGTATGTCTTATTTTTACATTGCTTTATCTTTTCATCTATATTTTTGCTGTTTTAATGCAAAATCTATTATTAGAAATATATTTTTCTTCTAGAAGTAATGATAATAAAGTTTTTATTATTCCACTTATTCAAACAGAAAATTTTATAGTTATTTTTATCTCTATTCTTTTTTCTATTATATTTTTAAATGATAATATTAGCAATAGTCAAGTAACTGTGTTTGAAACCATATCTATAATCATTGTATCGCTTTTTTTAATAAATATAACTTCGGTTACTAGTTATATTGAAACTTGGCTTCATTCAAAGTTAAAAGACCAATATTATTATAATTATATAGCAATTAAAAGGTTTATAGACAATTTTGATTGGATGGTAAGAGCAGGAGCAATTTCTCTTATTTTTGCTCAAGTTATTATTTTTATTAAAAAAATAATTTTAAAATATGAGTTATAAAAAATATTTTAATATATCAAAAGGAATATAACGAGATAAAAAAATTATCTATCAAAATGACTTTCATTTTTTAATATAATAATGTATAATAATGGTGATTAAGGAAAAAATAACCTTAAGCAAAGAGAATTATATAAATTAGGAGGAAAAAATGAGAAAAGTTAAAGTTGTTCAATATGGATGTGGAAAAATGGCAAAGTATATTTTGCGTTATCTACATGAAAAAGGAGCCGAAATTGTAGGTGCAATTGATGTTAATCCTGCAATTATTGGAATGGATGTTGGTGATTTTGCAGAAATTGGAATGAAACTTGGTGTCACTATCCAAAATGATGCAGAAAAAGTTTTAGATGAATGTGATGCTGATGTTGCAATCGTAACTTTATTTAGTTTTATTCCAGATATTTATAAACATATAGAACAATGTGTAGAAAGAGGAATAAATGTTATTACTACTTGCGAAGAAGCCATTTATCCATGGACAACATCAGCTGCTTTGACTAATAAAATTGATTTACTGGCAAAAGAAACAGGATGTACTGTAACAGGTTCTGGAATGCAAGATATTTTTTGGATTAATATGGTTGCTCTTGCTTGTGCTGGTTGTCATAATATTACTAAAATTAAAGGTGCTTATAGTTACAATGTTGATGAATATGGTTTAGCACTTGCTAATGCCCATGGATGTGATTTAACAGAAGAGGAATTTGAACAACAAATAGCACATCCTAGTGAATTTGCAGCATCGTATGCTTGGAATGCAAGTGAAGCAATTGCCAATAAATTGGGATTAACCATTCAAAGTATTACTCAAAAAAATGTTCCATATGTGGCAAAGGAGGATATTTATAGCGAAACGTTAGGAAAAACAATTAAAGCAGGACGTTGCATTGGAATGTCTTCAGTAGTTACAATTCAAACTCTTCAAGGAATTACAATTGAGGAGGAAACAATAGGAAAAGTATATGGTAAAGATGAAGGAGATATGTGTGATTGGGAAATTACGGGTGAGCCAAATGTAAAATATCGAGTGGATAAACCAGCAACTGTTGAACATACTTGTGCAACCATCGTCAATCGAATACCATCATTGATAAATGCTGAAGCAGGTTATGTAACTGCGGATCAGTTAGATGAAATAGAATATTTAACTTATCCTATGTCATTTTATATAAAAGATGATGAATAAAACACTTGATTTAATCGAAAATTGAAGTGATAAAATAAATGTAGACACAAAAAAAAGTGTCTACATTTTTATTTTATGATATTAATTTTGATGAATGAGTGAATTATCTGAATAAACCAAAAGGTGAAAAAAGCAGAATTTATTCCAATGTTCCTAAAGGAAACTTGTATCATTCTAGAGCGATAGAAATAATAATTATAGATACAATACGGATTTATAATCAAAGAAAACCTTATGGTTGGACTTGTTATGTAGATATATTTAAATAATGAAATAATATTGTCTGATGTAAAACCTTTAAAATATGGATTTAATTTAAAAAAACATTTTGAATGGTATCAATTATTTTTACAAGAAAAAATAAAAAGAGGATATAAAGACCTTGATTGTTTACTCCGATTAAGGCTCTCTATATTTCTTAAGAGTTTTTAACAAACTATATGAAAATTATACTATCAAACAATCAATAATTGAGTAGCAACGTTTACTATTAATCCTGTCATTAGGTCTTTCAATAATTGGATAAAAAATGAATAGATCG
>ENA-OOWZ01001053-OOWZ01001053.1-human-gut-metagenome-genome-assembly--contig:-NODE-1053-length-14018-cov-4.869154_pt1 | contig 14018 bp, 14 predicted proteins | sample MGYA00241580_ERZ501329 | MGnify/ENA primary metagenome ERZ501329 (study PRJEB25962, sample SAMEA2042923) | human gut metagenome | biome: human gut; feature: human-associated habitat; material: faeces... | reverse complement strand
ATCAGAGCCAATAGGCTGCGGTCTTGTCCAGATACTGCTTCCGTTCCTTCCAGTCCGGCATCAGCATCGTGAGAAAGGCATAAAACTGCCTGGAGTGGTTGGGGTGAACCAGATGGCAAAGCTCGTGCATGACGACATATTCAATGCAGTGCCTTGGTGCTTCGAGGAGACGCTTGTTCAGTGTGATGATTCCCTTCTTCGCCAGACAGGAGCCCCAGCGCGTTTCCATGTCCCGGATTCTCAGAGAAGGCTTCTGCACGCCGTATTTTTGAAACGACGGATACAGCGCATCCATCACGTCGCCAAATACCGTTCTGCACTGCTGGCCCAGAAATCTGTTGACGACGCGCCGCTTCCTTTCGATATCGTGGAGATCCCGAACACCTAGATGGATGTAGACGCCGTCCGCTGAAATGGAATCCTTTGCGGCCTGTGTGACCTGCAGGCGCAGACCTCGACCCAGAATGTTGAATGCCTCGCCACTGACGTACTGCTTCGGCTGAGGCCTGTATTGCGCCATCTCATGGAAGTGGTCAAGGGCCTTTTGAATATACGGGGCCTTGCTGACAACAAAGGCGTCGATTTCCCCGCAGGGGACGCCCGGATCTGCTGAAACCCACACGCTGCCATCCTTCCGCACCCGCAGATTGAGGTTTTTGACCTGCTTTCTTTCAAGACTGTATAGGATTTCGCACCCATCGGCGGTTATGGTTCGTTGGCAGGTGATGTCCATCGCTCAGAACCTCCGCAGGGCAACAGTCTTGACATTGTCGATGATCTTGTCGATGAGATCGAACGAGAGCTTCAGACCATGCTCCTTTTCGTATTTGTAGAACAGATCGTCGATGTCCTGTGAAATGCGGTCGTGGATGGTCTTGTTGTTCGTCCAGTCCACCTGACTGTGGGAGGCGACGATTTTTGTGATCTCCTCGGAAACCTCTGCAACGAAATCGGGTGTAATCCGTTCGTCCTCCACCTCGTCAAAGAGTGCGGTCAGCACACCGAAAAAGGCCTGTGCGTGAACATTATTCTTGATGCGCTCCGGATAGCTGACGGTGCTCCTGCCGGCGTGGTAATCCCCCATGATGGTGCGCATCTTGGCAAGGTATTCGGCTTCGGAGATGACCTTTTCCTTGTAGAGCGCAAGGGCGTCCCTGATCCGCTTGGAGAAGCTGTCATAATAGGCGGGATTCTCGTCGCGCTTCTCGCTGATGCTTCGGGTCATCCGGCTGGCTATCGCATCAGCTTTTGACCGCAGCGAGCCCAGCTCCTCAAGCTCCTTTTCAAAGTCGTCCTTGTTCAGAATGTCGATGGGGCTTGTGATCTTCTTCAGCCCGGCGACAGACAGGTGCGTGTCGAGCAGATTCTGCATCAGCGGTTCATACTCTGCGTTGTCGATGGCGTCGCAGTACTGGAGCTTGACGCTGCGGCGAACCTTTGAAAAGAAGATGAACGTGTCCTGATACTTCTGCCGTTCCTCCTTGCTCAGCGCGTTGTATGCCTGCTCCGCATTCAGCACCAAATGCAGCGCCCGGCCGAAGGCACAGAGCAGAGTATAGAAATCCTGACGCACCTTGTCGTCGGCGAGGAACACCTCGACGGCTTCTGTGTCATGGATATTGCCCACCGGCGCAAAGAGCTCCACCAGCTGCGTATAGGCGCTGCGGAGATTCCCGATGGCAGACATCACATCGACCACGACGCCCTTCAAATCGCCGCCGTCGAAGTTCTCCAGACCGGCGCCGCTGTACATGTCCATGGCGGTGTCCAGTTTCTCAATCAGGCCGCGGTAATCGACTATCAGGCCGTAGTCCTTGCCCTCGTGCAGGCGGTTCGTCCTCGCGATGGCCTGCAAAAGGCCGTGCTCCTTGAGCTCCTTGTCGATGTAAAGCACCTGGCAAAGTGGCGCGTCGAAGCCAGTGAGCAGCTTGCTGCACACGATCAGAATGTCGATTTCACCATCGCAGAACCTGTTCTTGATGGCTTCCTCGTAGCGGTCGGCATCCCCGTACTGCTGCATCATCTTGTTCCAGAAGGAGACGACCAGGTCGTCCGCTCCCTCGTCGGCATCGTCAACGCCTTCGCGCATGTCGGGCGGCGAGATAACGACGGCGCAGCTCAGGTCACCGAACTGCTCAAAGCACTGCAGATAGCGGATCGCGTCGCGCTTGTAGTTGGTCGCGAGCATGGCCTTGAAACCGGTATCTTTATAGCCCTCGATGAAGTGCTCGCTGATGTCCAGCGCGATGCGCTTGATGCGCGCGTCGGTGGAGGTCAGGCGGCGGATGCTGCTCCACTTCCTGCGCAGATCCTCCCGCTGCGCCTCCGTCAGGCGGCGGGTGGTTTGCTTAAACCAGAGGTCGATATTTTCTTCGTCCACCTTTTGCTCGACAAAGCGCCCCTCATAGATCAGGGGGACAATCGCGCCATCCTCCACGCCGTCCCGGATGGTGTACTTGTGAATCAGCCTGCCGAACCGGGCCATGGTGTTCTTTTCGCTTTTCATCAGCGGCGTGCCGGTGAAGCCGATGTAGCAGGCGTTGGGGAATACGCTGCGCATCCGGGTCGCCATGAGGCCGTAGTTGGAGCGGTGGCTTTCGTCCACGAGCACGAAGATGTCGCGGGAGGGGTTTTTGACCTCCTGCCGCTCGACGGTGTTGAACTTGTTGATGATACTGGTGATGACGTCCGCCCGGGCGCTGTTTACCAGCTCCACCAGATGGCGTCCGCTCGTCGCGCGGGCGGGAGTCAGCCGGGTATGGGCGAAGGTGGCGGCAATCTGCGCGTCCAGCTCCTTGCGGTCCGTGACGATGACCACGCGGGGATGGCAGTCCTTCAGCTCCATCAGGATATACTTCGCCAGCATGACCATGGTCAGGCTCTTGCCGCTGCCCTGCGTATGCCAAATGACGCCGCTCTGGCGGTTGCCGTGCTCGTCGCTTTCGGCGATGGTCTTCATGATTTCCCGGACGGCGAAGAACTGCTGATAGCGGCAGACTTTTTTCACGTTGGCGTCAAAGAGAACGAAATAGCGAATCAGCTCGAACACGCGCTCGCGGCTGAACAGGGAGACGATATTTCTGTCCTGTTCGGTGGGCATGCGATCCGGGATGAGCGCTTTCAGCCGGGTTTGCAGCCATTCGTCATCCTGCTCCTTCCAGACGCTCCAGAACTTTTTGGGCGTGCCGGCTGTCGCGTATTTGACGGCGTTCTTGTTGGTCGCCACGACGAGCTGCGCAAATTTGAAGAGATGCGGGATATACGCCGCCTGCTGGTTGCGGATCATCTGCCCGACGGCCTCTTCCACGGGGATATGCGGGGCCTTGCACTCGATGACGGCAAAGGGAATGCCATTGATGAACAGCACGATGTCCGGGCGGGCGTTGTGCTGCCTGTCCTGGCTGTCCACGGCGAACTCCTCCGTGACGTGGAACACGTTGTTCTGCGGGTTGTCCCAGTCGATATACCGGAGGTTAAAGCTGAGCATTTTGCCGTCGCCGACGGTCTCCGGATAGCTTTTGCCCAGCAGCAGCGCGTCATAAATCTTCTCGCTGGTGCGCACGAGGCCGTCCGTCAGCGGTTCGTTCAGATCCTCCATGGCGCGCTCGATGTTGGCGGCGGAGAACTCGTTTTCCGCACCCGCATAGACATAGCGGTTGAGTCTACGGAGCTGACCGCGCAGGATGTCCCGGAGCAGCACGTGATACCGGCTGCCGCGCTGCTTGTCGCAATCCGCCGGGGAAATGTAGGTGTAGCCCATGGCCTCAAACAGCGCAAGGGCGGGGCGCTGGCTTGCGTTGATTTCCAGATAGGCGTTTTTGTCCATGAAGGGGTCTCCTTTCGCAAAGGGGCATATATGCAGGAAGAGCGGGGCAGGGGGCTGCCTCGCTTAGCTCAAATGCAGGGCTGCAAAGTAAAGCAATGTTGCTTGAAGGATCTCTTCCGGTGTGTTTCCTGCGTCGATGATGTTTTTCAAATTCTGTTTGATCTGCTCGGTGTAATTCGGGCTGTTATCGACGATGCGTTTCAGCGCTTCTTTGGTGAGGTGTTCTTGTATTTCCTTTTGATTCATAGCCTTACCCTCACAATCCCCGTCAGCAGAAGCTGCATCAGGGCTTTTTTATGTTTTTTCATTTCATCCAGCTTACGCTGATGAAGGGTGATAAGGTGGTCGAGATTTTCAAAATATTCGCCTATTTCCTTTTGTTCATCCAAACATGGCACTTTGAATTCCATTTTGGAAAACATATATCCCGTGATTTGGTTGATTGTTGCTCCCATATTCATTGCGATTTCTTCTTCAAATCTTGAAGTATTGAGCAAAGCATTTGTAAACTTTGGACATTCTGAACGAATACCAGTCATAAACGCTCCGATTACCGTGTTGGGCATAAAAGTCTTAATTTGTGCGTGTTTTCCGATGAGTGAACGAGAGCCATTACGAACAACAACAACTATATCGCCGACTTTAACATTCTCAGAATTAACAACTTGCGGATTCACATAGACATTATCTGCATCGACAACCTCGCCGTTGCTTACATTTGATGAACGAAGCACAAGGGTTCCATTTTCCTGAACATCATTAGGCGTATAAGTTAATCCTGAAAAGAACTCAACAAACTCAGTCAACTTACGCTGTTCCCAATCGTCCGTAAAGCCGGGGAACCTCTTTTCCGGCACCTTCTGGCCCTTCTTCGGGAACATCTTTTCCAGACAGCCCTTTTTGAACCTTTTCAGCTCCTCGATTTTGCGCCCTTGCAGTTCGATGGCCTTGTCCTGCGTGGAGAGGATTTCGGCAATCTTCTTCTGCTCTTTGAGCAGAGGCATTGCAAGCGTTCTTTTCATCCAGTCTTGCGTTTTGAACAATAGTTTTTCGATATGAACGCCATCACTCATCAGATAGAAGAGTCTCTTATAGTGTGGCAACTGCATCATCAGGTTGAACATCTGAATATTTGTGCCATCTTGCGGAAGAAAAACATTATACTCATTGGATACGACAGCGCCATCTAGATCGGGGGGAACGATGCCGCAGGCTCCGTGCGCGATTTGTCTCTTTGAAATGATGAAATCCCCGGTCTTAACGATGAAGTAGTTCTTGACAAGTACGTTTTTGCCAAGAAAACTGCCGCGCGAATCAACACCACCAAATCCGCGGCGAATTGTAACCAACTGGTATTCTTCTTCATCTTGTAGAACGATGGAGCGTTCCGCGAGTTTAAGCCATTGACCAATCTTTTTTGATGCCCAGTCACGAGGGTATATGCCATCTTTATCTTTGACGTACCCCTCCGGCACAATCCCTTGACGGATTTGTTCGATTCGTTTTTTAACTTCGGGTGTCATGCGTTCACCTCATTCAGGCTCATTTGCCGTTGATGCGCTTTTTCTGCTCGCTTTCAATCTGCCTGATGCTCTTTTCCGGCGTCGGCAGGTCTTCCGGCATGGTGCCGCCCAGCTCGGCGATGGTCTGTCTGACCTTCCTGCCAACCTCGTAGTGGGTTTGATTAGCCTTTTCCTTGCCTCGAATATTTTCGCGGCGCAGCTTTTCGTCTGTCTGCGTAGCGCGGAACAGGTTAGCAGCCAGCTCGGTGCTGCCCATGTGATCAAGAATCTGTTCGTTTTCCTTGAGACCTTTACGAGCGTGGATTTCTTTTGCGCCGAGGCCTCCGTACAGTCCTTGATAGCCGTAATTCTGGAAAATGGCGAAATCATAGGACTTGATAACGCCAGCCTTTTGCGCCGCTTCGGCCAGGGACTTGTTGTGCGCTTTCATTTCTTTGCGGATGGCAAGCCGCTTCTGATCCTCGGACAGCTCATCGTAGTGGTCGATCAACTCCTGCTGGCGCGTCTTTACGGCGAAGTAGGTCTGTCCAACTGCAATGACCTCCTTGCGCGGGTCGCCATTCATAACGATCAGGTAGCAGGCATAGCGGGAGAGAATGTAGTCATCAATCAGCTTAACACCACCGTTCGGCATGGGCGATGTTTTGTTGACCTCAACAAAACATTCATCCACAGCTATGCCGCTGTTTTCGCAGGCTGTTTGAGCTTTTTCAATGAGTTTCTGGAAATTCCGCCATTCCGTATATTCAAGTATGGATTGTAGCTCCCTTGCATACCAGAATTCATTGCCATACTCATTGACGTGCTTGATGCTTTCAAAGGTTTCTTCGCTGTAACGCGCAATCTCATTGCTCATAACCCCAGCTCCTTCATATACTTCGCCATCTGCGCCTGCACCTGCGAAAGCTCCGCCTCGATGCTTTCGATATTCCGTTTCACCTCGTCGATGTCCACCAACTCCTCCTCCTCAAAGGTATCCACATACCGGGGGATGTTCAGGTTGTAGTCGTTCTCACGGATCTCAGCGCGGGAGGCGCGGTAGCTGTACTTGTCCACCTTCGCCTCGCGCGCCTCGTAGGTGCTGACGATGCGGGCAATATCGCTGTCCCGCAGGAGGTTCTGATTCTTGCCCTTTTCGTAATTGCCCTCGCCGGAGGCGTCGATGAACAAGACGTCGTCGCGGGTGCGGCCCTTTTTGAACACCAGAATGCAGGCGGGGATACCCGTGCCGTAGAACAGGTTCGCGGGCAGGCCGATGACCGCGTCCAGCAGGTTCATTTCAATCAGCTGCTTGCGAATCTTGCCCTCGCTGGCACCGCGAAAGAGCACGCCGTGGGGCAGAACGACGGCCATGCGCCCGTTCTCCGCATCCAGACTGTTAAGCATGTGGAGCACGAAGGCATAGTCGCCCTTGGAGGAAGGCGGAACGCCCCAGTCAAACCGATGATGCTCGTCCAGAGAGGCGGTCATTTTCTCCGGCTTCTTTCCTTTTTCATCCGGACCGGCCTTCGAGAGGAAGCCGCTGTCCCATTTGTCCAGGCTGAACGGAGGGTTGGCGACCACCACCTGGAACTTCATGAGCTTGTCGTCCTCGAGGTTCTGCGGATTGGAGAGCGTGTCGCCCTGCCAAATGCGGGCGTCATCCACGCCGTGGAGGAACATGTTCATCGTGCAGAGCGCCCAGGTCTGGGCGTTCAGCTCCTGACCATAGACGGCAACCTTGCCGCTGGGCACCTTTTTGTAAGCTTTGAGCAGCAGGCCGCCGCTTCCGCAGGTGGGGTCGTAGATGCGGTCGTTTTCCTGCGGCTTGACGAGCGAGGCCACCAGCTCGGAAACCTGACTCGGCGTGAAGAACTCACCGCCTTTTTTGCCTGCGTCGGAGGCAAAGTTGGCGATCATGTACTCATAAGCGTCGCCGATGATGTCTGCGGAGCCGAGCTGACCGGGACGAAGATCGAGGTCGTGGAAGTCTTCCAGCAGATTGCGGAGTGTCGCGTTCTTTTCCTTGACGTCGCCGAAGTCAACCTGGGAGTTGAAGTCGATGGCGCGAAACACGTTGCGCAGCTTTCCGCTGTTATGATCCTCGATGTGGGAAAGGGCGACGTTGATCTTCTGGCCGATCTCTGTATCCGTGCGGTTTTCGTACAGATAATCGAAGGTGGATTCCCTGTCGAGGGAGAACCGCTCCCGGCTCATGGCGCGCTCGACGCGCCGTTCGTCACCGTCGTACTGCTCCATGTACAGGGCGCGTCTTTCGAGGGTGACGTCGCTCAGGTATTTCACGAACAGCATGGAAAGGATGTAGTCCTTGTAGCGGGAACTGTCGATTTTTCCCCGGAAGCTGTCGCAGGCCTTCCAGAGAACGCGTTCGATATCGTTGCGGGTCGTCATGGTGCATACCTCATTTCATGGTCGAATGTACATTGCGGATCAGCAGATCGTAGTAGCGCTCCTTCTCTGCCGACAACTGGCGAAGCAGCGCCGTCTCCTTTTTCGCCAGCAGATACAGTTCGGCGATTTTCTGCTGCTGGAGGATGGACAGCGGGGGAATTTCAAATTCGGAAAAGAATCTGGCGTTGATGGCGCCCAGCATGTTGCTGCTGGTGTTTTCATAAATGGCTTTCCTGATCTTCGGCGTGTTGATCAGCCAGACCAGATATCCGGGCAGGAGCCTGCTTCGATCAACACGGATGATGACGAAGTTTGATGAAACGACCATGCCGGCGGATGCTTCGTCGATGAGAACAGCGGTGTACGGCGAGGTCAGGCGGATGATGACGTCGCCTACCTGTGTCAGGTACTCCGGCGATAACTGCTCCGCGGCGTCAAAACCATCCAGCTGTTCCATGCCGATGTATCCGTTTGAGTGGATGGCGCGAAAGCTCAGTAGGGGATACCGCATCTTGACGGGGGCGCCTTTGCACGCCTGTTTTCTGGATAAAACCAGCCCGCTTCGGACGGTTGCCAGTTCGCCTAACTTCATGGGTTCACCTCTATTTGTCATGGACGATAAATAACAGGTATGGACCTTTAAAATCCTTTTCGCTGATGGCAGTATAACATGAAATCTCCATTTTGTCAACAAGAAATTTGTCACGATGAAAAAATGACATAGAACGACGTCCTATCAATCCATCGGATTCGTTTCTGGCTCAGATTTACATCGGTTCAATTTATTAAACCGGATCGAGCGGGTAGTATTCCCCGACCGATCCGGTTTGAAATCTTTACGCAATCATCCCAAAGAACCTCAGCGCATCTTCAATCGCCTTTTCCTTATCTGTCGGGCAGATCAGCATCTTTGCGCTCTCGGACTTTGCTTTGTTGTAGCATTCGCGCTCGATAATCCCATGCTTTCTTTTCACCTGCGCGATGTACAGCGGCGTGACGTTCAGGCCGGTCTGTTCCTTCACGCGCGCCTGAATCTCGCCATAGGTCGCCTTGCTTTCGGCCTTGGTGACGGCGAGCTCGTCTGCGTCGATGCCGACCTTGACGATATCATCCGGATTTTGTTGGACCAATGACATAACAGTTTCCACCCCGCTCGTCCAGCAGAACATATCGACGCTCTGCACCTTCTGCACCCTGTACCCCTTCTCCACAAACAGCGCCGCGTCGCGTGCCTGCGTGGCAACGTTGCAGCTCACATACACCACGCGCTTCGGGGCAGCTTGCGCAATCGCGTCAATCACGGCGGGTTCAACGCCCTTGCGCGGCGGGTCGATCACAATCACGTCCGGGCGCAAGCCCTCCGCCACCAGCTTCGGCAGCAGCGTCTCCGCCGCGCCGCAGCGGAAATTCACGTTTTCGATGCCGTTGCGGACGGCGTTCTCCTTCGCGTTTTCAATCGCCTGCGGAACAATCTCGATGCCCAGCGCCTCCCGGCAGTGGCGCGCCATCATCAGCGTAATCGTGCCTGCGCCGCAATACACGTCGCATAGGCGTTCGTCGCCCGTCAGCTCGGCAAAATCCAGCGCCGTCTGGTACAGCACTTCCGTCTGCGCCGGATTAACTTGAAAGAACGCCGCCGGGCTGATTTCAAAGCGCAGGCCGCACAACTCATCCGTCAGCGTGTCACAGCCGTAGAGGGTGCGGAAGCGCCGACCCATGATGACATTCGTGCGCTCGCGGTTTTCGTTCAAAATGACGCTGACCGCCCCCGCCGCCTTCAGCGACGCAACCAGCTCCCCCTCGTGCGGAATTTCACTGCCGTTGATGACCAGCACCGCCATCGTCTCACCCTTTCGGTTGACGCGGACGACAATGTGCCGCACCAGCCCCGTGTACGTCTCCTCAACGTACGGTTCGACGTGAAAGCGCTTCATCCACCCCAGTACGCGGCGGCAGATTTCGTCCGCCGGCGGCATGGCGTTCGGACATTGCGCAATCGGGATAATATCGTGGCTGCGCGGCGCGAAAAAGCCCGCCACAGGTTCCTCCACCGTTCCGCCAACGGGCAGCGCCGTCTTATTGCGGTAGTGCGATGGGTCTGCCATGCCCAGCACCGGGGGCACGTCGATGTCGATATGCCCGATGCGGCGGAAGCAGTCCTGCACCTGCTGGCGTTTCGCTTCCAGCGTCGTTTCGTAGGTCATATGACGCCCCGTGCAGCCGCCGCAGCGGGGGTATGCCGCGCAATCCGGCGTTTTCCGGGCGGGTGACGCCGTCAGCGGCTTTCCCTCCATACGCCCGAACGCGAATCGGGACTGCACCTTGACGATGCGCACCCTCGCCGTCTCGCCGGGCAGCATCCCCGGCACAAAAACGGCCATGCCGTCAGCGCGGCACACGCCTTCCAAGTCCGCCCCAAGGCCATCCGCCGTCAAGGTCAGCAAATCGTTCTTCTTCATCCGCTTCGTCCCCTTCCTGTGTTGGCTTCCATTATAACAGGGTCGCCTGATTTTGACAAGACGTTGGCACTTTCCTTTCCCTCTTCGCAGAGCACGCATATGGTTCTTGATTTTCATTGTTGCAGAGGATTTCGCCTCTGCGGAGGCGAGGAGGGGGCTTTGCGGTCGCCCCCTCCACCCCTTCGCAGCGCACACCCATGTTTCTTGACTTGTACCGTAACGTCTAATCCGAACCGAAGGTTCTTTAGATAAACACGCGGACACAGCATGAAGTTGTCACCAATTGAATCGCGCAGAAGGGTCAAGGGAGGGAACTTCGTCCCGTTTCATTTTCCCTCCGTCAAAGAAAATTTTTCTGAACCCCTTGCAATCGCACGAATTGTGATGTATAATCAATAACTGGCACATCCTTGCGCTGCACAGGATGCAGCGCCAAAAGTCCAAGAGGAGGTGAAAATGATGAATAGGTATGAACTGACCTACATCATCGATACTGCACTGGAGGAAACCGCTCGCAAGGAACTGATTGAGAAGGTTTCTGCTCTGATTGCTGCTAACGGTGGTGAAGTGGAGAAGGTTGATGAGGAACCGTGGGGCAAGGGCGCAAAGCGTCTGGCCTACCCCATCAACTACAAGACCGAAGGCTGGTACGTGCTGGTGACCTTCAAGGCGCCCGCTGACCTGCCCCGTGAGCTTGAACGCAATCTGGAGATTTACGACGACGTGCTCCGCTATCTGGTTGTGAAGCTGGAAGTCAAGCGCAGCAACGTGAAGCCCCGCGCGCCCAAGGCTGCTCCCGCTGTGGAAGCGCCCGTGGAAGCCGCTGAAACCGTCGAAGCTCCCGCTGATGCCGAGTAATCGGATTTCAGCACTGACCTGTTAAAGAGGATAAGCAGATGAACAAGCTGACGATCATTGGTAACTTGGCTCGTGATCCTGAACTTCGTACTGTGCGCGACGGCATCAGCGTCTGCGATTTCACGGTTGCAGTGAATCGCCGCGGCAGCCGTCAGAACACCGCAAACGGTCAGTCGGACGCGGATTTCTTTCGTGTAACGGCATGGCGTCAGTTGGGTGAACTGTGCGCGAAGTATCTGGCAAAGGGACGCAAGGTCTGCGTTGTCGGACCTGTGTCCGCGCGTACCTATACTGCCAATGACGGCACGACCCGCGTATCCTTGGAGGTCACGGCAGACGAAGTCGAATTCCTGTCCAGCCGCATGGATGACGGTGCTCCGGCATACAACAATGCCGCGCCGTCCGCAGCCGCTGCTCCCGCGCCTACCGCGCAGAACAATGGCTTCACGGCGGTCGAAACCGACGAACTGCCTTTCTAATCGGCTGAAAAAGTGCCGAATTGCGATTTCAAGTGAATGAAAAGGAGGTCACACTCATGTCTGAAGAACGCTCTGAGCGTCGTCCGCGTCCGCGCGGAGGTCGTCGTCCCCGTCGGAAGGTCTGCTCCTTCTGCGTGGATAAGATTGAATACATTGATTACAAGGACATCAACCGCCTGCGCCGTTTCGTCAATGAGCGCGGCAAGATTCTGCCCCGCCGCATGAGCGGCAACTGCGCGAAGCATCAGCGTCAGTTGTCCGAGGCTATCAAGCGCGCCCGTGCCATCGCGCTTCTGCCCTACACGGTGGACTAATCGTGTCTTCAAGCCCCTGCATGTGCAAGCATGTGGGGGTTTTCCAATTGTCCGAATAGGAGGATATTTCTCATGGAGCTGCTTTCTGCCAGCCGCGGCTTTCTCAAATGCAATTTCCACTGCCACACCACTTGCAGCGACGGCCGCCTGTCCCCCAAGGACGTCATGGCTGCCTATCGCGCGCTGGATTACGACGTGCTCGCCATCACCGACCATCGCGAGGTGACGCGCCCCGCCGCCGATGAAATTCCCGCCGGGCTGACGCTCATTCCCGGCACCGAGCTGGATTTCCTCCTGCCGACACAGGCGGTGCATCTGCTGGGTCTGGGCGTTTCGCCGGATATTGCTGATTGCTGGAATCCAAACGGCACACCGCAGCAGGCGATTGACAGCATCCGCGCGTGTGGCGGACGCGCTGTGCTGGCGCATCCCGCCTGGTCGCTGAACACGACGGAATTGATGTGCTCCTTCCGCGGGCTGAGCGGCGTGGAAATCTTCAACAGCGTCTCCTCCGTGCCCACAAACGCCTTGCGCGGGGATTCCGCCGCCATGCTTGATCCTGTTTTCGCCAATGGACAGCTGCTCAACTGCTTTGCCAACGACGATTCGCACCGCTACGAGGGCGAATGCGGCATGAGCGCCACAATGCTCAACACCAATGACCGCAGTGTCGCAGGCATTCTGCGCGCCATTGACGAGGGACGGTTCTACGCCACGCAAGGACCGGAAATTCGCGAACTTTCGCTGACGGATGGCGTGGTGCATATTGCGTGCTCGCCGGCAAAGTATATTATTTTTTACAGCAATGAGGTGTGGATTCCGAATCGCACACGGGCGCTGGAAGGGCAGACCAGTGCGGATTATGTGGTTTCACCGCGCGAATCATTTGTACGGGTGCAGGTTGTGGCGGAGGATGGGAAATCCGCATGGACATCGCCAATTAAATTGGGATAAGGTTGGGCGCGTCCGCAGATGCTCCCCCAACTTGCTCTACCAACTACTCGCACATTGTCGTGCCAAATAGGCGCGACCGACCAGCATCAGGAGAAAATTTTCTCTCGGTGCTGGTCTTTTTGATTGCAGAGGAAATCACCTGCAAATCTCCCCCCGTTCTATTTTCCGCATCCACCGCATACACTGTATCATCACCCGAAGGGGAAAGGAGAAAAATCGCATGTTGATTGATACCATTGCCCTCGTGCTGACCATCATCGGCGCGATTAACTGGCTGCTGGTCGGCGTGTTCCAGTTCGACATCGTGGCGTGGCTGTTCGGCGGGCAGGGCGCGATTCTCAGCCGCATCCTATACACCATCATCGGCGCGGCCGGCGTCTGGTGCATCACGCTGCTGTTCAAGAACAATAGAAGTACTTGACCCCGGCGGCAAAAGGCCCTACAATAGGAGGTGATGAATTTTCTCCCGAAAGGATGAAGTGCCATGAGCAATGACCTGTTTGCGGGCATCGGCGTTGTGCCGGGGACGTTCCTGCTGCCGCGCCCGGATGCGAATTGGACGGCGTGGGCATGCGTCGCGTGCGACCAGTACACGTCCGAACCGGAGTACTGGCAGCGGGTAAACACGCTGGTCGGGCATCAGCCGTCCACCTTGCGTCTGATTCTCCCTGAATGCGACCTGCCCGCGCCACCAGAGCGCATCGACGCGATTCACGCAGCCATGCGCGACGCGCTGAACGTCCTGCACCCCGGTGTGACGGACGGCTTCGTGCTGCTGGAGCGCACCACGTCCACCGGCAAGCGGCTTGGGCTTGTCTGCTGCGTCGATTTGGAGCGGTACCGCTACGACGGCGCAAAGACCCTCATCCGCCCGACCGAGGAAACCGTTGCGTCGCGCCTGCCCGCGCGTCTTGCCGTCCGAAACGGCGCACCGCTTGAGTCCAGCCACGTCATGCTCCTGCTGGATGACCCGCAGCGCACCGTCATCGAGCCGCTCTACGCCCGCCGCGGCCAGCTTTCCCCGCTTTACGACTTCGACCTCATGCAGCAGAGCGGCCATGCACGCGGCTGGGCGGTCACATCCGACACGGACAAAGCCGCCATCGCCGCCGCCTTGAATCGCTTAAAAGATGCCCTCGGCGCTGACCCGCTTCTCTTCGCCGTCGGCGACGGCAACCATTCCCTTGCCACCGCAAAGTCCTGCTATGAGGAGC
>ENA-OOWZ01001052-OOWZ01001052.1-human-gut-metagenome-genome-assembly--contig:-NODE-1052-length-14019-cov-3.231237_pt1 | contig 14019 bp, 11 predicted proteins | sample MGYA00241580_ERZ501329 | MGnify/ENA primary metagenome ERZ501329 (study PRJEB25962, sample SAMEA2042923) | human gut metagenome | biome: human gut; feature: human-associated habitat; material: faeces... | reverse complement strand
GCAAAGCGCGGCAGCTTGCTGCTGGCAGGCAGCGCTTTTGCTGCTGACAGCAAAGCTGATTTATGCCTAGTTACGGGGAACCGTGACAGTATGAGCGTATATACTTTTACTATTGCTATAAATTTAGCAGCTTAATTACTATACTAAAAGGCAGGATTCGCTCCTGCCTTTTTTTATGTTCGCACCAATATGGCAATTAAAGTTGTTATGATATACCCAGTTCTTTGCAGCGCACGACGTTTAGATGTCTTTCGCTCTTTCGCGATTGACTGCTTCAACGTCTCGTATAATTCGCTGGTTCTCTTGAGCGAGCTTTCTGCTTTCGCTAATGAGTTTTTTGAGCTGATCAGTTCTTTCCGCGTTAATTCCAGCTGCCTCTTCACTTCGGCCAACTGCTCCAGCAGCTCTATTGACGTACTCTTCTGCTCTTTCAAGATGCTCTCGGCTATCTCTAAATTCGCTTCGAGCTGATTCGTTTGCTCTCTTAATATCTGCCATTGTTCCGCCGGTACTTTTATGTATGTCGGTTCCGACGCTTCTACCGTACCGCCAGTGCCAAACGCCGGCAGCAATAATAACAGCACTAGCAATAGCCAAGATAATTTTTGCAATTTTAAACACTCCATTGTACATCGCCGTTAAATTCTTTCCAGCGCCTCTGCACACTCTCTTTCAAAACGGCTATACAGCCCTTTTCTTAAAGCTGGACTGCCATTAGTCCATGCCGGAGTACTGCAAACTTTCAGGTAGATTGCCTTGATCATATCAGCATCAAAGCTACTGTCATCAACATAGCTGAGGTTAGGATATCCCAGCTTCTCGCAGGCTTCCGCGAACATCTCCCCAATGTTGCCAGCGCCATATTGTACAGCGCGGCTCCAAACAACATCTTTCATAATCTCATGATGCTTTTCGATATTATAGTTGTTACACTTGAGAGCAGCTACAGCCGGCTTATAATAAGCATCGCAGATATAGTCATGCTGACTTTTTTCAAAGTCGGCTTTGTTGTTACTATAGGCAAGCCAGCGCCATGCCTCATCAAAAGCAAGACTACCAACTGGATGCTCTGCTAAATTCTCTGCAAACCAATAGCCATTTCTACGCAGCCATCTGATGTAGTCATCAACAACTCCCATGTTGCTAGACAGCTGATACATGCCGTAGGATTTTCCTCCAGCGTCGCCGTAGCCATTGCTGATGCAGCCAGCATCACCATTAGACTCATAGCGTTTAGATAAATCTCCAATCATGGTTAATCTTCCTTTCTGATGCAGCGATTGGACGCCTTCTTGTATACGTCTTCGTACATTTCTTGTTTGTCGCCGTTGTAGGTATATTCAGTGTAAATGCCATCGCCGCTGATAGTAGTCGACAGCAGTGCCTTGTAGTTCTGCAGCGTTTTGCACGCCCAAACCACAAACACATTCTCAAGCGTAATTTGCTCTTTGCTATTATGGTTGTACCATTCAACTAATTTGTTTTTGCATACGGATTCAAAGTGCGCCATGCCAGTAATAATCATCTAAACGCCCTCCAATCATTTGCCAACATATCGGACTGACTAGCAAGCCAGCCAATTTGTACGCCTCTTGTTCCAACGAATGCCAGCGCCTGGTTGCCAATATCCTGGTGCTCTACATTAATAATCTCACCAGCAGCATTTTTATAACTCAAACATGTTGCCAGCTCTACATATTGCTCCTTGCCGTTCCAACCTTTTCTTTGGATTTTGTAGCCATCTTTTACAAGCAGAATGGCCGCCCCGAAGCTGATATCGTTAGCTTCCGCTATTACCTTACGCATTGTCTTTATTCCTCCTTTGTCACCTTAAACATTTTTGTTTCAATGGCCTTGTTGCCAAGCTGCACGAGCAACAGCGCCACCATGCCAAGCGTGAACGCCTCGTAATTGCCCCAGGTTCTGGCGAACGCTGCCAGTCAAATCGATACGCCGCACCAAACGATAAAGCTTACAACAGCACATACCCTGCCAACGCTGTAGGCGTTATCGTCTTTTTTTATCATGTTCAAAAACTTACGCATTTTCATCACCTCGATTCTTTGGCGGATAGTTCTGCAATTCATTTAACTGCTGCATCAGATTGTCTATCACGCCATTGTCTCCAAGAGCTTCGTAGCTTTTGTAACAAGCGTCAATACTCTCTTTGGCATAAATGGGAACCCACCCTTTTTCACAGACATAATGATTGTACGCCTGAATAATACGATCACGAAGTAAGGCTTGAACGCCAGCTCTCAAAGCGTCGTTTTCTTTCTTCTTGGTGCGATACAAGGCGAAAATATAAGAAATAACAGCGCCAGCAATAATATTTATTACAGTCTGCATAGTTGATTCAATCATGGAACACCTCATCTTCATTGATTTTAAAATAAAGCTCCTATACTATTTTTAATTAAGGAGTGATATTTGTGAAAAACCTAAAACTACCTAACGGCTTTGGCTCTATATCTTACTATGGAGACCATCGTCGCAGACCATACGTTGTCAAAAAATACATAGACGGTAAGCAGAAACCGATAGGATATTTTGCTACATATGAGGATGCCCTCGCATATTTGGTTGCTTACAACAAAAATCCATCTTTATTCAATCCTTCTGAAATTACATTCACAGAAATTTTTAAGCTGTGGTCAGCAGAGCACTTTCCCAAAATAGCGAAAACCACGGCAGCCAACTACACTGCCGCTTACAAGCACTGTGAACCACTCTACGGCAAGAAGTTTATCAGTTTAAAGATAAGCGACCTGCAAGCAGTAATCCGTGCCATGAGCCGTGCAAAAATAGGTTACGCCAGCCAAAAGAAATGTAGGCAGCTACTACACAACCTATATACCTACGCCGTAAAGTATGAGATTATCTCAGCCAGTGCGGACATAAGCAAATACATTGACATAGATAAAAAGAAGATTGTCTATCCGAAGTCACCATTTAATACAAGACAGCTCAACAGAGTAAAACGCCTTGCTGAAAGCTCAGAACCTCTCTCACGTTGGGCAAAAGTTGTTGTGATGATGATTTATAGCGGCGTGCGTCCGTCTGAGATGCTGGCGGTAAAGAAGTGTGATGTTAAGTTAAAACAGCGATACTTCATTGTCCGTGAATCAAAAACAGAAGCTGGCGAAAATCGCGCCGTACCCATCAGCCGTAAAGCTCTCCCCTACTTCCAGCAATGGATGCAGGATAATGGAAAAACTCTCATAACCGACGATACGGGAGAACAGATTTCTTACCACCGATTCCGCACACGCTTTGATAACGTCATGGCAGCCACGTCCTGCCACCATACGCCCCACGAATGCCGTCACACATGTGCTACTCTTTTGGACAACGCAGGAGCTAATGACACAGCAGTCAAACGCATTTTAGGGCACGCCAGCCCCGGTGTTACCAAAGGAACATACACCCACAAGTCATTACACGAGCTAAAGAAGGCAATAGATTTAATATAATTTGTTGCTAACCTGTTGCTTATTCTTACATTGCTATATGCCTACATCACGCATTATAGCTACATCTTCGCTGTTGCTAACCTGTTGCTCCATGTATTTATGTTGGTAACATAGCTAAAAGCCGCATGGTTACAGGCTTTGTCCATAATTAGGCATCCAATGTAACAGCCTCAACCTCAGCAACAGTCGTCGCCTGCTCTAACTTGTCCTTAGCCTCGCGATAGGCTATATGTAAGGTGTTTGAGCGTCGAGCAACGGACGCGACAACAGCGCGTAAATCGTCAGCTGTTACCTTGATGTCGGCGTTATCTGCCGTAGTCCAGATGATTGATGCATTTGCTCCCAGCACATCAAGAGCAATGATAGCAGCGTTGATACGCTCCCTCGCCTTGTCATCATAATCATAACTGTTGCCGTTATAGGTAATAGGCTCAACCTCTTTGCTATCACGCTCAGTTTTAAGTCTTTGCACCTTATCCGCTTTAACCTCATCAAGCGTGCGTTCTGGAGCTGTCAGCATCGCGCCTTCAGGTAATGGCCCCAGTTCTTTCATCTCCCTTGCAGGTGCGCCGTATTTGTCCTCTGGCAGCCAATATTCTTGCTTACGGTGGTCTTCCAGCATATTCCAAGATTCATTATTCCAGACAGCCACACAGCCGTCTTTAGGCGTAGGTTTATCCCATGTTGCGTTGGCTGGCAGCAGGTAGATGTCTTTACCTACTCTCGCTGATTCTAATGGGTCAAGCTGTGCGTTGACCTCAGATTTATATTCTTTTGTTTTTTCGTCAAATAAATATGCTTGTTGCATGATTTAATCATCCTTTCTTAAAATGTGCAGCGGGGAGCTACCTTGATGCTGGCCTGCCGAATATTACTGGTAGTATTGGATATAGCAGAATGGGTGTATATGGTCCGGCGACATGTGAAGGTGCTTTTTCATCATATGTAACGCATTTGGCTGATGGCACGAGCTATCCATTTGTGTGGGGCGAGGCCCCAAATAATGAAGCTGAAACCGGTGGTGCCTTCGATGCATCAAAATCTAACAACATATACGGCGCATCATCCACCGTTCAGCCACCTGCCTGCACCATTAAAATGCTTATCAAATACTAATACTTTATGCAAAGTTTACAACTAAGAGCAGCGGGCTGAACGGTGGTTGCTTTACCATATGCAGAGTTGGAATTGGCGGCATTAAAGCTAATTCTGTCTTCTTTTCGTAGGATTTGTGATCCTTGTGCTGTGTTGGCATCATCGCCAAATTTTTCGGTGATGCTAAAAGCGCCAGCAACGTCATGAATCATTATTCCGTCATTCCATCCACGGATGCTTAAACTACCTGTAATATTCGGTAGCCCCGCTTCTCGATATTTCCCCGCTGCGGAACTACCCTCGAGGAAACGGTCAATCAAATTCGGCAGGGTGAAAGTTGTACTGCCGTCGCCAGCACCATAAGTTGTGCCGATTACATTAAACAGTTTTTTGTACGTTGTGCGGCTTACCTTTGAGCCGTCGCAGAGTAGGAATCCGCTCGGGATACTATTTCCGGCAAAGGCAAATATCATGCCGGTTAAATCACCGCCGACAAAAGCTTGAATCGCTTCCCGGTCCCTTGCAGGTGTCATGAATTTAGATGTATTGGTGCCGGCTTCCGCTTCAGCCTTACTAGCAAGGTTAGCAGTATGTACCGAGGCAGCACTGTTATGTTCTTCTGTTTTCTGTTGCACATAACTTTCCGTAGCAACAGTTCCGCCACGTGTCTGCAAATTCTCAAAGTAGCCGTTTTTCCAAAATTTCTCATTCGTTCCGATACCGCCTTCGCCGTTTCCACGCGGTACGATGTTTGGTGTTGTCATAATATCATCACTCCTTTATTTATAATGCAATAGGGATAATTTCACCATTTATCGCTTCCCACACACTAGATGTTCGTGGTAATATCAATGGCATTAAATCCCCTTTTTCGTCATACTCAAATGTCTCTGCTGCTACGCTTGTTGTGATTGCCCAACAATCCGCAGAAGATTGAGGAGGGGTATTTGCATTAGCTTTTATGCAACGATATGTGCTGCCGTCGCTAGTCATAACTACATCTGGTGGTTTATACTCTGTAACGCTATCCCAAACAGTCACATTTGATACATAGCCAGCTGCCTTATCAGCCATTCTTGCAGCGTCAGTCGCACTGTTTTGAGAAAGCTCTGCGCTATCTGCTGCGTTAGCTGCACTAACATTTGCGTTAGTTGCAGCAGTTGTAGCAGCAGTCATTGCCCTTTCTGCTTCATCTCTTGCTCCTTTGCTTGCTTCAAGTACTGCTTGGTTTTCAGCAAGGACTGATTCTGGGTTTTCCATAGCAACAAATCCATTACCTGCATCATTTACTCTAAACGATCGTCCTGGCAGTAATGGTATCTGCCTGTTGAAATTGTCCATATCTGCATCAACTGCGATCATTAATACGCGACCAATTTTTTCACCTTGCTGTTGCAGCATCATTACGCATTCATCAAACGCAGTTTCAATATCTTCCGCGAAGTACGGCCCGTTGTTTACAAGGTTCATCATCTGCTGCAGCGGCAGCTCGCGCATGATAACCAGTTTCTTGCCTTCCGGCAGCGCTGTTCCGCTGCTAGGATATGTTATCTGCCTTGCATCCATGTCCAGCTGATAATCGCTTGTGGCCAGCGCCGTGCCATCGTCCTGCATCAGATATACCTTAATATATTCCGGATGCTCTGCAGGACACTCAAAGGTAAACGGAAATGTCCTTGTTGAGCCGTTACCAACATAGATGTTTTTAGTAACGTCTTTCTGTACTGTCATGTTCTGCTCCTTTCCATAAAGCAAAAGCCCCGGCATCAGCCAGGGCTTTTTACATACTTATTGACAATAATATTTTACCACGGCTTTCAGGCCGTTTTGTAAAGTACAAAATGACTATTTTTGATTTTTCTTCAGCTTTTTATCAAAGATTAAGGCGCGCAGATAATCCGCAACGCTTTCATCGAAGCCACTTTCCAGATACTGCAGCGTTGTTGTAAAGCTATCTATCAACGTGTTGGGCGCTCCGGTAACCTGACTTGTCAGCTTGCCCATCTCCCGCAGTGTATCGCTGATAGTTTTCTTATCACTGACGGCACTTTGGATAACTCTGTTTGTCTGCTCAATGGTATTTTGGATAGGAATTTTTGGAGCAAATTGATGCTCATCAAATACCTTAGCCATAAAGTAAGGTACAGCATCACGCAGCACCGGTATACCACCGACAATGCCTGTAAGAGATTCCTGCCCCATGCTCTTGATAAGCTTTTCAATCTTCCAGTCATCATCGTCACCGCTTGCGCCAGCACGCAGCAGCGCTGAGATAACCGCCGGCAGCAGTACCCACATCAGCAGCGCATCGCCAGCATGAGCTACAGCTTTCATCAGAGCCATGCTTTTATTCTTTGCGCTTGCCGCTACAGCCTTCTTGTAGCCTACCTTCGCTTCCCATAATTTATAATTGAGGGCATTATAGACTGTAGAATTATAGCTGTAGTACATAGTGAGCTGCTTCATCAGCTCGCTGCCCTTGCGTTGGATAGCAGCTTTATCTACCGTACGGCCACTGCCGAAGCACCAGCGCACCGCAGCATCGCCGGCATTTACGCCTGCTTCCCTCGCCTGCTGCGGCGAACGTCCGGCATCCATCTCTGCATTGTAGGTCTTTTCGTATTCGTGCTGCCAAAGCGGCAATGCCAGCATCAGGTCTGTCCAGGTTATCATCTTAAACGCATTGTTTTTGATAACCTCGCCAGCCTTACCAATGCCCGGAATACCATCCAAAATATTAGGGCCTTTCAGCGCATCATGTATGCTGGCATCCATGGTTTCCGCACGTTCCGCCATAAATACAGAGCGCTGGAAAACGAAGTCCGTATACTGACGCGGGGCACTGTAAAACTTTTTGAGCGAGTGCAGCAGCTCAGCAGCGCCCATATAATGAGCTACGCTCGAAGCGTTAGCGATATTCAGCAGCGCCGTTGTTACCCTGAAGCCCATTGTTCCCATTGTCTGAGCGTTACGCAGCTTGGCCATGCCCTTTTCGTAGGCCGTCCTCGGTATAGGTTCTTCCGCCCAACAATCGCTGGTCCACTTTTTCAGATTTTTGTAAGCGTTCTGGCCAAGGTAATTATAGACAAGGTTTTTAAAATTCTCATTGAGAACGATACGGCGCACGTCGCGTACCGGTTCACGGAATGCCACCAGATGAATAACGTCAGTAATGCTGCCGCTGATAACTTCAAACCTAAGATCTAACCTGCGCTCAACCTTATGCTGAGTACGTTCTTTCAGGAAGCCCTTACCTAAAGACATTGCAATGTTGCTCATTGCCGATTGCTGTGCAGCGTCAGCCTGCTCCTGCGTACGCAAATCCCGCAGGTCGTATTTAATAGGGAAGTAGCCACCATCTAAGGTATAGATTTTCCGATCCTGTCCGACAACAACAAAGCCTTTAGCTTCCTGCTTCTGCAGCACGGCACCGGTCATGCGTGCTTCAATCTCTCTTATCTGGTCCCAATGTATATCGTAGAGCTTCCAGATACTGTTGACGAGGTTCCAGTCGCGCTCATCCAGATACTGCAGCACATTTTTAACCTGCGCTACATTGACGTGATAGCCGTCCAGAACGCGCTGCTGGTTCGTTTCAGTGCCCCAGTTAAGCGCAATCATAATCGCCTGTTCCTTGGTAATAACCGATGAGCCAAATTTATAGCGGCGTTTGTTGCGCATATCTGCCAGTTCCTCGTGAGAATAAGCATCGAACAGTCCTTTTAATTTTTTCTGCATATTCACGGCCATCTTCAGCTCTTTGTCTGCAGCTTCCTTCAGCGGGTCGTAGATATACCGCAGCGCCACATCACCCAGCTTTTTCAGCTCCACCTCCGGCTTAATCAGTAACCTGTCAGCCTGGTCTATAAAGTTTGCAGCGTCATCCTGCCATCTGTTTTTATTGGCACCAGTCGGGTCAGCGTTAGCGCGCTCCACCATACGCTGGCGCACCTGCCCTTCAATCTCAGCAACTGCTTCGTCAAGAGTCAGGGTTCTGCCGTCCTTGGTTTTAATCGTGGCCAGCTTCATATTATCCATGCCGCGCTTATAGATAATATGCATAACCTGTGCCACCAAATCAACCTGCATATTGCTTAAATCCTTATGCCCTGCTTTACGTTTATTGCTGTTCATCGCCGCCTGCAGGAACCATTCAGGGAGATTGGTCTGGCCATCCGGACCGAAGAATGGCGACTCCAGCATAAGGCCGCCTTCTTCCCTTGTAGCATCTGCTTTCATCAGCACTTCCATGATGCCCTCATAATGCGGCGGTACCGGCGCGTCTGCGTCAGAAAAGCCAAACACATACATAAGATGATTATACGCATAACGTTCATCTGCAGATATGTTCTTCGCCTTGCTGATAGTCTGCTGCTTACGCTTCAGGCCATCTTCAATCTTCTTTATCTGCTTGGTATTGCGGACAGCTCTATCAGCAAACATGTCATAGATCAGCTGAGCCTGTTTGTATTTGACGGCCTTATCCCAGTTGCCTTTGATAAGAGACTGCTCAGAATTGTACTGCGCCTGCGCCGACTTTCTGCGCCACATCTGGTAGTTATTGGCATCCTCAATAGGCATAACCTCCAGCTTCATCTCAACGAATTGCACATAGTCCTTGTAATGACGAAGCGCTGCATCACGCAGGCCACGCACATTAGCAAGCAGCTCGCGCTTATCCTGCTTCAGTTCCTTTGTTTCTGCAGTAAGCTCTTCTATCTGCTTGCTCTGTCTGGTCATCTTGTCTACCGTCTTAATGACGCCTTTTTCTGCAGCATCATTCTTGCCTTCGGCCTCTATTTGGGTAGTCAGGTTACGCTGCTTTTTGGCAATGCGCTCAAACGCTTCCAGCTCCATCGCCGTGGCCAGCTTACGGTATTTGCTCTCCTGCACCACTTCTTCCGCACGTTCACGGAAATACTGAGCATCTATGCCGCTGTTATCTATCCCTTCCTTAAATTCTTTCATATGAGCTTCTACTGCAGTATCCAAGCTGCCACCATACTCTTTAAGCTGCTTGACGTAATCCTCCACGTTCATGCCCAGTGTTTCGCAGATAACAGACGTGCTAATATTAGGGTTATTCTTGATATGCTCCTGGATAATAAATACCGGTTCTGCGGCCAGCTTCTCACGGTATTCCGCTTCTTCACGCTCAAACAGTTCCTTTTCCTGCTGCCGGTAATCTTCCTTGATGTCCTTCAGTGCTATCTTGAGCACCTTTTCCTCAGCATCAGCCTTGGCACGCTCTACCATACGGCGATATACGTCCTTCGTGCTTCCCTCCAGATAGTCCATACCACCGCTTTCGGCAAAATCATCCACGCCTTTTTTTCTCATAGCAATGTCGATTTCATCTTCACTGGCAATCATGCGGTCCATAACTGCTTTAACCTCTTTGGACGGAGCCCCGCCAATCTGGCTGAATGCACGGTAAATTTTAGTCAGCCACTGCTTGAAGCGCCGGAAGATACTGCGCGTTGCTTCTGTAGGCGCCTCACCGCTCTTCAGATAGTTTTCAAAGCCGCGGGCAAAGCGTTCCTGCATCCAGAGCCGCTGCATCTGTTCCAGTGTCATTTTCTTGCCATCTATGTCAACGGAGCCTTTGGCAACTGCAGTTTTCATCTGCTCGTTTAGCTTTTTAAACTCGCTCTCCATAGCAGTACCTTTGTACTCTTTGACAAATTGTGTATCATTCCACGCTGCCCACTGGTTAATTGTAGCCACATCATCCAGCAGCTGCTTCGGAGCATTCGGCAATTCTGCCAGCGCCAGCATATCGTGCAGATAGATATGAGCCATCTCATGCATAAATGTCGACTGGTCTGCAGCCTTAAACAGAGAAATAACCTTCTCGCCGGTAGTTTTAAAGGCAGTCTGGCCTTTAAGCTGCCATAAGCCGCGCTGAGCAGATTGGTTGTAACGCTCTATAATATCAATGCTCTTATCATCGAAAACGACAAAGCAGCGGCCATCTTTCATACCTTCGTAAGCTATGCCTTTAATTCCGTGCTCATTAAGCAGCTCAGACGCGCCACGCCAATTATAATCCTCTTCGCCCATAGCCTTCGCCAGAGCATCGTAAATCTTGTTGCCGGAAAACATGCCCCCCAAAGTACCGGAAATATCAGCTTTTGCCTGATTGATAACCTCCTCTTTTGCAGCAGCATCTTCTGCTTTAGCACGCTCTAATTCTTCTTCTAAAGCAGCAGCCTGACTTCTGAGCTTCTGTTGTTCCTGATTACGATATTCGCCATCTGACTTTAGCTTTTCGATTTCTTCTTTGCTATATCCGTATCTTTCCAAGCTTCTTGCAAGCGTTCTATAGCCAAATGTATTAGAATTGCTCTCTAAAATCTTACCAATGCCATCTGCTAATTTATTGAAGCCATCAATCTTAAACTGAACCTTGCCAGCATTATCAAAAGCTCTTAATTTAAAGTTCAGCAGATTTTCCCAGAACTTCATTGACTGCGCATCATCCAAAGATTCTATAGTATTTTTCAAAAGTGCTTGTACATTTTTGTTCTGATTAATGAAAGTCTTTTGTTCGTCTAGCAATACATCGTTTTCTGGAACCTCCACTTTCAGCAGGCGTGAAGTATTTTCGTACTTCACGTCAGCTTTTTCAATAATGTTTATCGCTTCTTCTAGTTTAGCAATATAGCTTTCTGTATTAGCCGTTCTTTTGGTTCCAGCAATTCTTTCCTTTAAGCTTTTTATTGCCCTTTCCTTATTCTTGTTTCCGGTCATTGCGTCAAACGTATCCAGTACAAATTCTAACGGATCATTGTCAATGAGCTTCTGTCCTGCTGCTGTTGCCCAATCTCCCTCCTCATCAATTTTGTACGTAACCCCATCTACAATTACTGCGCCAGCGTCAGCCCCCAGCACTTCCTTGTATGCCTCTGATATTTTTCTATCCTTAGCAAAGTACAGGCCCCAGCCATGTACCTGGTCACCAACGCCATCGCCGATTTTGCCAATATCAAACCTTTCAAAATTGTAAGGCGTGCCATGCCATGCTTTCTGGTCGTATGTGTACTCATTGACATACTGGTCAGCATCTGATAAACTTACAGTATCAAAAGCATTATCTTTGCCAGCGAACGAACCTCCTTCGATTCCGGCCTTTGTTTCGGTTGGAGTGAAAAAGGCACCGCTGCCGGTAGCGGGCGATGGGCGAACGCTCCCATCAAAAGATAATGCTTTTTCTTTTGCTTCTTTTGTTTGCTTCTTTGACTGCGGCATAATGCTAACTATAGTGTAATAGCTATCATTGCCCTCCTCAGTATAATCAAGAGCTAATAATATGCTTGTATGTGGAGTTAAATCTCTTATTAAAGCTATCCTTTCCCGTCCATCTGCAGATATAGATTTGACAGCAAAATCTGCATTTTCCAAAACATCATATACAATATCACTTACATTCTTATATCCTTTCCCTTCTATAAATCCAGTATGTCTATTCTTTATATGAATATAACCTGCTCCAGCATCACCGGCGCCAACCTGATATCCAATCTGCATCCTTACGGGTGCTTTTTTTATTGTTGTACCATCATCGGCAACAAATTCATTGACATTTCCCCAATCGACGTTACCATCTTCATTTAATACATAACGCTTATTTTCCTTACGCATAGCGGCCTGATTAAACTTCTGCTCCGCAGCTTCACTTTCACTTCTGATAAGCCCAATACTACGCGCATAATCAAGCGCAGTGTATTTAGTATGGCCAACCTGTCTATGCAGCTCAGCCATACGGTCTGCCATTCGTGCGGCAAGGATAGCACTCATCTGTGCTGCCTGCCGCACTTCTTTGCTTTCAGCGCCTTCCAGCTTGCCACGCAGCTTACGATATACCTCAAAGCCTTCTTCGCTCAGGCCTTCAGTAATAGAGAGTTCGCCCGGATCTATTTCTTCCAGAGCAGGCGTCAGCGCATCCAATCTGCGGATGGCTTCTTCCGTTGCTTCCATGGATGCCTTGTTATTCTCATACCATTGGTTATCTTCCGGAGTGCGGTTTTCCCAGCCAAAGAGTCCATACTCGTTGTGGCCGGTCCAAATCTCACGCGCCAGCTCACGCAGCTCCATCTTAGAGGGCTTATGCTTATTCTCTTTATAGTAGCGTTGATACCAAGGGTCATTATTGCTTACCTTGATACCACGGCCACGCATCTGATTATCATATTCCGGGATTTCTACTACAGCTACGCCGTTACCCATACCCTTTTCCAGCTCTTCGATAATCTGATTAAGCGGCTCGTCAATCTTGGCCTGCAGCGATTTTCTGATTTCCTTTACGCCTTCCTTAGGATTATCCGGGAAGCGGCGCAATACTGCCTCTGCTATCTCACGGGTTTCCGGAGTATGGAAGTTATTGTCAAGGTAGGTATTCAAAGCATCTTCACGCTGGCGGTTCTCATATGCCAATATGCGGTCCATCTCGCGGCGCATCCTGCCGGCATATTCTCTGTTGCGTGCCAGGCATTCGCTGATATCGCTGAATGTGATGTAGTCTTCCAGATGAGCACCGATTTCAGTCGGCAGCAGCTTAGATACATAATCTGCTGTACTGATTTTCAAGTCTGCCTTAGTATCGATGATGTCTTTAAGATACTGTTCGCCTATGCCTGCTGCCTTTGCTGCAGATTTCAAAAGCTCATAGCCGCCCTGCTGATTAAGAACGTACTCTGTATCTATGTTAATAGTTTCCAGCTCCGTGCCTTTGAGCTGATTATTCAGTACCTCGTTATATACTTCCGGAGCTTTTTTAAACAAAGCATTATTTTTGATATCCTCAGCAAGACTTCTCAGCATAGATATGCCGTTAGCATCACGCAGGTTAGCTTTCTGCTCTTCACTTTTCAGCTGCAGCGCCGCGGATGCACGACGCATAAACGATACAGTGCTTGCTCCATGTGCGCCAGCGCCAAAGCCAATAGACGCAGGCAATGCCTGCCAGCTTGCTTCTAGGCCGCCAACGATAACGTCCTTTGCCGTATATGTCGGGATATCACCGCCGGGATTGTTTGCTGCAGCAATATCAGAAATAATTCTGTTGCTCATCTCCTGCACGCCTTCTTCCGCGCTCTCAGAGATGGCCACTGTTCCGATGTTCTTGGCACTGTCACGCAGATATGCGGCAAGCAGGCTCTGCAGCTCCGTGCTGTCTTTGGCACTGCTGATAATCTCTTTGATGCTCTGCGCACCTGCACCGCCTTTGATGACGTTCAGGATTTTATCTGCGTTGCTGAATTCTATACCTGTTTCCAGCGCTGCCGCTACAGCAGCATAGCTGCGCGCCTGATTATCTGTCAGCAGCTGCCTGCCCTGCTTATCCTTATAACCTTTATAATCAAGGTAGTTGTTGCCGGCAATTTCGTCATACATATCCTGCGCCATACCGATACGGCTGCCGACGCTATAACCGATCTTGGCACCTGCT
>ENA-OOWZ01001043-OOWZ01001043.1-human-gut-metagenome-genome-assembly--contig:-NODE-1043-length-14128-cov-16.530519_pt1 | contig 14128 bp, 16 predicted proteins | sample MGYA00241580_ERZ501329 | MGnify/ENA primary metagenome ERZ501329 (study PRJEB25962, sample SAMEA2042923) | human gut metagenome | biome: human gut; feature: human-associated habitat; material: faeces... | reverse complement strand
TATTTCCCCACAATCCCACACTAAAAAATTCCCCATCAACACTTGACAAAAATTATCAAATGTGATAAGGAATAAATTTTATTGTAAACTTTTTATGGTTTAGATTAATATGTTAAATGTTTAACAAGATATTGCATAACATTATTTTTAATAGACTTTATATATCAGTTTTAGTAATTGACTGCCATTTTCCAGATGCTGGATTTCTTATAATTAATCTACCATCTGACAAGATATTCATAGCAAAACCTGTATTTGTTAATCCTGTGTAATTGTCATTTTTGTGTATTCCATTTAAATATAAAATTCTGTTTAATCCTTCTATAAAATTATTTGCTGATGAAACAGGACTTTCAATATATAATAATCCTCCAGTGCCTTGACCAACATATATTGAAGCGTTATTATTTAATATTCTAGCTCCAGCTGTGAAACCAGATACATATATTCCAAATTCTGCAATATTAGTACATATATTATCGCATATCATATTACCTTCTGTTGTTAATTCTAGTAATATTAATCCTCTGTTTGAATTATTAATTCTATTTCCAATAATAGAATAATTTTTTGCATTAATAGCAATTCCATTACTTCCAAATCCATCTATAATATTATTTGAAATAATACCTTCCATCAACTCTGCACCAAAGCTTCCAGTTACTTCAATACCATCTTTTATTCCTGAAATTGTTGCTTTTGATATTAAATGATTATTAGAACAAATAGTTTTTACATTTCTCGTATCTAAAGAAATTCCATTGTGCATTGTAGTTTCACAATAATTTCCATCAATTAAAGTATTATAGCAATTATCTGTTTCAATACAATCAAATAAGGCATTATCTCCGATATATTCAATACATTTACATATACAAGTATTATTAATAATTTTTGTATTATGCAAAAATTGATTCATATCTCCACTTAATTCTCCAGTACATTCGATTAAAGCACCAGAATTACAAGTTTGATTATCTTTTAAAACATAATTATTTCTAATAATATTATTATAACCATAATTATTATCAAAATTTTGCAAATTCAAAGTTCTTTGTGATGTTGCACCAGTTATAAAGCATTTTTCTATTATACTATTTGAAACATTAACAAATGAAAAAGCAAAATTAGTACCAATATAATTACTATCTATTTTTAAATTATGGCATTTATAATTTTCTCCATTTGACATTTTGATAAAATAAAAAAATGTTGTTGTATTTGGATTATTACATTTTAATATAGAATTATAACCATCTCCATAAATTTCAAAATTTGATTTATTATCAATATTTAATGTATTAAATAAATAAGTACCAGCTGGAAAATATAACTTATTTGTATAATTTATTAATTGATTTAGTAAAGTTGTATTATCTGTTAATCCATCATTTTTAATACCATATATTAAAACATTTTCTTTATTTGTTAATGGTATGCCATATAAATTATTTTGTAATTCAAAATAAAATTTATTTTGAGGAATTACATCTGTTATTAAAATTTTTGTGTTTCCTCCATCATCTACTTCATTAAAACCAAATGTTTCGATTATATATCCATTTTTTATTTTTGTTGTTGATGTTTCATTAATTAAATTTGTTGTTGTATCAATAAATCTAGTTAAATTTAAATAATTTGCTAAAATTTCTGCAAGTGTTCCATCTTGTGCCATTTCATCTAATTTATTATTTATTTCTTCTTGTACATCTAAATTATCAAAATAATTATCAACATAATTTTGTAAATTTTGCATTAATGTTTGTACTTCAATAATTGCATCTGCATTATTATTTAATGTTGGAATTACTGTATCTTTTAAATAAGAAAGTAAACCACATAATGTTTCATAATAACTCATACTTTCATCAAATGCAAGTGGTATTGCTTTGTATATATAATTTGTAAATAAACCTGTTGGTTTAATTTTTTCAACATTTATCATAATTTTCACCTTCCTTAAAATATTTGCATAAATAAGTCGTACAACTCATTTATAATCATTAAATCAATATTCATTAAATTATTTTCAATTTGTTGTAATAATTCAACACTATATTTGCCACCATTATTACCAACAATTGTTTTAACATAATTATTTGTGCCACTACCTGATGCACTATTTGTATCATTAATTGTATTATTTGTTGTATTTCTATCAAGTGTTAAATTAGTTGCCCAAGTTTGTGCATCAATATCTGTATTTGAAATTTCACCTTGTGGTGTATCTTGAAATAAATTTTTATTGTTTGATGTTCCACTATTTGTTGATTGTGATGTACTGTTTGTTTGTGTTGTATTTGTACCTTGTAATGTTTCTGTTAAATTTACATTAGATAATAGTAAATTTTCATCAATTAATTTTTTCTGTGCTTTGTAAAGTTCATTATATTTTGGCATTATTTCATTTAATCTTTGATTTAGATATAATCTAAATAATGGTGCAGTTTCAAAACCTATTTCATTTTCATAGTAATGGTATAGTATATTATGATTTAATGTATTTCTATAATTTTCATCAAAAATTGGGTAAGATGTTAATTGAAAATCAAAATTATTATCAATTAAAGTTTTAATTGTTATCGTATATTTGGCCATCATCAACACCCCCATCATTATAATTTATTATATCATTTTCTGTAATTTTTAACAAGTTAATTATATCTTTATTTAATTCAATATCAATATCAATATTAAATTTTTCTTTAATTTGTTCGCAAGCATATTTACGTGTTTTATAAAAACAATTAAGATAATATTTTATTAATTCTTCATTACTTTCAACTTCATTAGTAATTAATCTTTCTTTTTTATCAGTATTTGCATTATCAATACCAAGTACAGTAAGTGCATCATTAAATATTTGATGTTTGTGTATATCTAATTTATCAACAATATATGGTGCATCTGTTTTTAATACATTTAATTTATTTGAAATATCAAATTGTTTATTTCCAAATATAAATGGTGTGTTACCACTATATTGCATATATACATTTTTTAGAGTAAGTATTGTTTTTGTATCACCTTCAATTAATACAGGTGTTTTTTGTGCATTTAAATTTATATCAATTGTACGTTCTGTTTCATATAATCTATATGCAAATAATTCCATAAATTCACGTGTAGGTTTTTGTAATTCATTATTCATAATATAAACAACATCATCAAAATCATATTGTTTATTGTAGCCAATTGACCAAGCCATAACTTTTGTTGGTAATTGGTAAACATTTAATTTGTCTGATGGATTTACTTTTAAAGCCATATAACCAAGTGTTTCATCTTTTATAAAAACACCCCTTCCATCTTCATACAATGATAATTCTAAAAATCTTGATGCACCTGTGCCTGCATATTTATCTAAATCTTTCCAACTAAATAAAGATATAGCAAGCATTTTTAATCTATCAATATAATCAATCATTGTTCTATCATTAATTATCATTGCAAGTTCTGTTTCATTTATTTTTTTCACTTAAATCACTTCCTTTATACAATAATATCATTATTACTTGAATAATTATAAATAGTTGATGGATTGTGCCATAAAGTAACACCATTATTAAACATTGTTTTTATAATATTTAAATCTGTTTGTGGAATATTACCATCAAAATTACAATTTATAGTTTTTATATAATTCCAATTGTTTCTACCTGTAATATTTGGTACTTTAACAGAATTTACTTTATAACCATACATACTAAAATAATCATCAATAATTTTTGCCTGTGTATTTTTAATAGTCATACAATGAAAATGAAAATCATTTTCACCTGATGCAGTTATAACATCACCACTATTAATATTACCTTCACTTTGTGGTGGTACCATACTTTCTTTATAAATTTCACCAAGTGAATTTGCAACACCTAAAATACCACTAGCAACGGCAACAGGATTACCTGTTGCAACACCAACACCTGTACTTAAAGCACTACCTGCAATTTGTAAACCAATATTTAAACCATTTTGTGTAAGCCAATTTGTATAAACATCTGTGTCCCAATTACAAATTGGAAATTTACCCATATTTATACCTTCAATATCATTTCTTGCAACACCTTTATAATCTTCGGGTATTAATCTAATACTACCTGATGGTGTCATACAACTATTAATTCTAAATTTTGGAGTAATAACTGTTTTATTATTATTTGCATCTTTTGTATAAAAATCTTCAAATCTATAAATTATATCTGTACCACTATTATTTGAAGTTAGTAAATATGAATAAGGGTATGTTAATAATTTATTATTTTTTGGTACATAACCATCAACACTATTATTTGATAAATCAATGGTAGTATCAATAGATGTACCGCTATTATGATTTATATATCTAGTATTTACAATATTTGACCCTGCATATAAATGATCTTCTCTATCTGCACCTGTTGTTAAAAATTCAGGCAACATAAACATAGATTTAATTGCATCACTTATACCATTACGTGCATATTCTTGTAACCAATTATTTAAAACATTAATTCCTGCACTTGTATTATGAAAGACATAAAATTTTAATCCTGCATAAATACCATCAGTTTGTACACCATCATTTGCAGTTTTATCTTTTTGAGCAGTTGCACCTATAACAATAACCATATCACTATTTGTATAAATATTATCATTATCGTGTAACCATTGATGCTTTTTATTACAAACATATTCACCAAGTTGTAGGCCTTCATCTAAAATGTGTAATCCTATTGTATCATCATTAACGTGTTCACGTTCAACAAATGTTGGTTTATATTGTATTTGAAATAACCAAGTTTGGTAACAATCAGTTTCAAAAGTAATTCTAGTACAATTTTCATTGACATATTCCATATTTGTTATAAAACAAAAATACCATTTATTTGTAAATCCTGTATTTCTATAAAATAAATAGTTACAATCAATTATTTCATCAATATTTTTACCAACTTGTACTGCATTATCTTTTTTAATATATGTGTAGTTATCAAAAGTATGTGCTACAACACTATTAAAATAATTTAATTGTGCAGTTAAATTTGAAAATGTTAATTGATTTTTATAATCATTTTCAAGTGGTGTTTTACATAAATATAATTGACCTTGTGGGGTAATAGTCATTTTAATTCTTCCTTTCTATATAAAAATTAAAAGGTAGCATTTAATTGCTACCTTTATATTATTTACCAGCAGTAACTGTGACAGTAGCAGTATCAGTTAAACCATTATCAGTTTTAACAGTTAATGTACCTGTTCCTGCACTTACACCTGTTACAACACCTGTACTTGATACAGTAAATACTGTTTCATCACCACTAATAAATGTTAATTCACTTGTAGCATCGGCAGGTGTTAATGTAACTGTTACATTTGCAGTTGCATCTTCAACAACACTAACATCTGCAACACTAATTGCAGTTGCAGGTTTTGGTTGAGCAGTTGCCAAAACTACTGCATTTGCAAATGGGCATATTGCATATGTTTGCCATACGTGTAAATATTCGTTCCAAGCCATAACTCTTGCATTATAAAATTCATCAAATCTCATAATGTTTTCATAAATTTGGAACCAAGCCTCATCACATAAAATTGCTTGTATTTCTTCATTTTCAAAACTGTCAACTTCAATTACTCTACCTAAGAATTTTGTATTATCAATATTAAATGCACGTGCTAAAACATCAACATCAACTTCTGCCATTAAATCAGCAGTAACAATTAAAACAAATCTATCTTCATCTGTCCAAGTTTTTATTTGACCTTTTGCACCACTAAATTTTGAATAAGCATTGTATTGTGTAGAAGGTAATTTCATTTTGCTAAATAAAGAACGACATTTTTTAACAAATGCTTTTGCAGTTGTTTCATCTGTAACGGCACTAACAGTTTCAACAATAACTTTATTATTATCGTATGCACCATCAACTAATGCTTTTGTAAGTTCAAATTCATCAATATAATTTCCACTATATAGTGATATAGTTATAGCACTAATATATTGTTCAAATTTTTCCCAAGATACAAATGCACCTTGTAAATTTTCTCTTGAAATAGTTTTTGTATATAAATCTTTTCTGTTTCTTCTATAATAAGCAACGTGTGTATCAGGGTCTGTAATAGTTAATAATTTTGCCATTTCAGTATTTGATAATTCATATTGTTCTGCTTCGGCAGGATTTTCATATAAATCTTGTATATCTGTACCTAGTGGCATACTACCTTTACGTAGTATTGAAAGTGGATTGTTAAAAGTTTTGTTTCTAACAATTGTTAAACCAATTCTATTAATTAAATTTGTAACAAATTCATTAAGCATTGGTTGGTATGCATCATTAAATAATATATTACTAATTGTTTGTATATTATCTTCTGTTGCAGATGGTAGTGTTTCCATAAATACTTTACTTGAATTTTCACGTACCACATTAAATACTTTTGCACCTTTTGGTATAGCCATATTAAATTAATTCTCCTTTCTCATCAATGACATCTTCAATTTTGATTTCTTCTTCATCTTTATCATCTTCAAATTTGTCATCATTTTTTTCATCTTCTTTATCAAAACCAATTCTTTGATAAAGTTTACCATTGACTTTAAGTAATTCTTCTTTTTCACCTTTTAATTTTTCTACTTCTTCAACAGATTTTGTATATTCATCAAATCCATTATTATAAGCAGAAATTGTTGCCAAAAGTTCTTCACTAACAAGTGCAACGGTTGTTTCATCTAGTTTTTCACGTAAGTTGTTAATTAATTTTTCAAATTCTTCTTTGCTTAACATTTCGCAACACTCCTTTCTACCATAATTATATTATTTTTTGATTTTTTTGTCAATTTATTATTTAAAATTTTATTTAAAAAACATCATTTTTCTTTTTTTCCTAGCATATAACACCCATTTAAACTTGTTTTTCCTACTTTTATATACAGGTGCAGGTGGTACAGGTGACCCATCATAATAAACTGTTATACCTTCAACATTTGGTATTCCCATAAAATCAGCAGGATTTGTATATACTTCTTTTGGTGCATTATATTGCCAACTATGTTGTGATATATCTTGCATTTCTAAATGTAAATGTATTCCTGTTGAATGACCTGTTGTGCCTTCAATACCAACTTGTTGACCTATAACAACACTATCACCAACTTGTAAAGATGGTGCATCACGTAAATGGGCATATAAAAAACCCATACCTGTTGTACTATCTTTTAATATTAAATAATTACCGTAACCATCTGCATCATAACCTACATAATTTACTGTACCATCACACATTGAATATACAGGCACATTTGTGCCTGCACTTGTATAAGTGGCAATGTCTAAACCTTTATGATTACGTGGTTCTTCCCACCATACAGAAGTAACAACAAATTCAATATCAATAAATGGTGCAATTCTTGCATTATATTGTGCCATTTAATCACCCCATTTATTTTAAAATTTCGTTTACTCTATTTTGTACTTCATTATAATTATAACCTGCATTTTTTAAATTTATAACTCTATCTTGACCATTTCCATAATCTCCACGTATTACATCACGTGCAATATCATCAAGTGATTTTAATTTTCCTACACCTTGATTTACTAAATCTTGTACTGCATTAAATCTATCACCAAGTTGTAATTTTCTTTCATCACCATTTCCAAATTTTCCTTGCCATACCATTGTTGCAAGTTCTGTATCACTATATTTATCAAGTTCATTTGTAATAACTTGATTATCTGTAAATCCATTTAATTTTGCATTTTTAATAATAGTTGGGTAATCTTTATATGCAATATTTAAATCAACTCTAAATCCTGCAACTTTACCATCACTTGACCTTTGCCATAATCCATAATCACCATAAGGAAATGAAGGTTTATTTATGTCATTTTTCCAATATGCAAACCATTTATCATACATTGATAAAGCAGGTGTGTTAATATAATTGTTAAAATAATTTAAATTTGCATATATACCAACATAATAACCTAGTTTTTCAAGTGTTTCACAAAATCCTTTTATTGCAGATGTAACAAATGTTTTACCAACTTGTTGATGTCTATTTTCTTCAACATCAATATAAATTGGAAATTCAAATTGTTTTCCTTTTAAACAATTTTCATACATAAACTGTGCTTCTGCAATACCTTTTTCATAAGTATTTGCACAACTATACCAATATGCACCAACAGGTATATTATGTGCTTTTGCTTGTCTATAAAAATTTTCAAATGATGTATCTTTGTATTTACCTGTGCCATCTCCACCCCAACCTGTAAATCCTGCACGTAAAATTAAAAATTGTTGGCCATCATTTTTAATTGCATCAAAATTTATTCCTTCTTGATATGATGATATATCTAATCCCTTCATTATTTTATTCTCCCTTCTTTTTTATTTGTTCTAAACTATCAATTAATTTTTGTGGTAATTTAACACCCATTTCTACCATATTTTCAATAATTGAAAAACCATCATTTGCGACAAAAAAGTAAATAACAAGTGTTCTAATTAAACCACTTTGACCTGTTAAATTATCAATTATAACAGATAATGCAACTACACATAAATAACTAAATTTTTTAAGTATTCCTTTAAATCCAACTTTACTTGATAACTCTTTGTTGTAAATTGCAGATGCAATACCTGTTAAATAATCAATAATCATAATAATTAATAATGATTGTAATGCTATATCAAAACCACCTAGTAAATAAATAATAGTTGTTAACATAACACTTAAAATATCATTAAAAATAGTTTTCATAAAAATCACCTACCTTTTATTTTATTTTAACATAATTAAATAAAATGGTAAATAATTTTAATACTTTATATTTTTATCTTTGTTTTTATTTATAAAATTAAAATATTCTTTATTTGATTTAAAATATCTTGTTTTCATCTTTTATTTTTTCCATTTTTTATATCTATATATTACATATAATATATAAAATAATATAAATATTATACATAAATCACTTAATCTATACATATATAACCTTTCTATTTTATACTAAATTCTGTATCAACTAACATAACACCACCTTTTACGTGTTTATATGTTAATTTTTTATTTTCTGTATCAATATTTTCTGTGGTAAATCCAATATCAAAATTATCAAATGTTATTAAATTGCCAAGTTTCTTTGGTAGTCCTGCAACTGTTACGTTCATTTTATCATCAAATCCAAGTTCTATATAACATTTTTGTCTTAAATATTTACCACGTTTAAATTTACTTTCTTCTTTCCAAGCACCAAGTTTATAATCATCAATTTCAATAATTTCTTTTAATTCTTTATCATCAGGAAATAAACAATGTATGCTATCTGTATCACTATAAACATATAAATCCTTATTGTATTTTTCTTTTGAATAATCTTTTATTGTTTGTGAAGTTGTTATTGTTTTAAATCTTGCATAACTTGTAATAAATGATGCAACAGGTATATAAATACTATCTCTAATTTCTGCATCATAAAGTGCATATTTTACAATACCATCTTCATTTAAATATGGGTATTTACTTCTTATATCAGGATTTAATCCAAATTTTCCATATAAACTATTGAGCATTAATTTTGCAATTCTATAAAGTGCAGTATTATTATCTTTCTTTGCTTGTATCTTTTTATTTGACCAATAATCAATATAACTACTAAATAAACCTTTTATCGCTTTAAATTTCCAACCACTATGATATGTTAATTCTGTAACATTGTAATGATCAAAAAATAACTTTAAATCAACACTTGTTAATGTTAATGTTACAATATCACCATTACTTGATTTTACATATTCATTTGGCAAAAATGACATATTATTTTTAATTTGTATCGTTGGTATTTTTCCATCTTTTATTTCAAATATACAACTTATCGTTTGTACATATAGTGGGTATAATGTATCATCTTCATATTTTCCATCAAAAAATATTGGGTCGCCAAATGGTAATTTTTCATAATACATTACTGATGGGTATAAACTATTTACATCAAGTACAATGCCTGCACCTGTTTCTTTTTCTTTATACTCATCATTTAAATAAGTAAATCCACCTTTATATGATTTCCTTATATCTTTATCTATTTCATAAGGTAATATTGGAAAATATTTTTTAAAATTTTTATTTATTTCTTTATAATTTGCAAGTGCATCACTTCCAATTGTCATTTTTGTTAAATTTTCATCAAACATTATTTGTAATGCACGTGCCATTATTTCAACATCATTTCTAATATAATCAACTTCATCAGGTGTTAAAATGTGGCCAATTTCTCTTTTTTCTTTATAATCAAGTTCAAGTTTTCTAATTGGTAAATTAAAATCTTTTGCAATCATTTCAACACTAAAATTTAATATTTTTAAACTATCATAAATTGTTACTTTATTAATATGTTTTGGATTTTTTGTTTCAAAAAATATTTCTATTGAATAAAATTGTCCTGTATCACTAATTAAAGTTGTAAATGTTTTGTCTGCACGTTCTTTTTTATCTTTTATACAAGTATAACCATTTTCAAGTAAGTAACTAAAAATATATTCCCCATCAAATTTTAAATTGTGAAAGTACAATAAATAATTTTCTCTTTTATTGGCACACCATTTAATAAAATCATCAATACTATTACCATAAATAAAATTATCTGTATTGCCTATTTCACACAATGCATAAGCCCATACTCTACAATCAAATTCATCAACGTTTGTTTCAAAATCTGCTGTAAATTTACGCATAATCTTGTATTATCTCATCAATATTATTAATAAGATTGTCATACAAGTTTATTACATCTTCTTTAATATCATCAGGGTTTATTGCATTAAAACTATTTGTTACTATGGGGTAGTAATCAAGTATTGCACGTATTGATTTATCTTCTTTAAATAATTTCATAAAATCGTTTGGTTTTAAACTCATTAATTTTTGTTTTAACATACTTAATTTTTCATTATCATAATCAAAATAATATCCTAAATCTGTAAGCATTTCAAAATAATTTTCTTTAAAAATATTATTCATATATTGTTGGTTTCTTCCTGTTTTTTCAACTAATTTTGTAAATCGTTCAAATTCTTCACGTGATAATTTATTAATATCTTTTTCAAGTGCCTTTCTTCTTGCAACTAAATTTAAATAGTCAGTATCACCCATTTCACTAAATGTTGATGTTTGTTTTTTACCAAATATTTTTGGTTTTTCAACTGTTAATCTTTTAAGTTCACGTGTTATACTTGCCTTTACTCTTGCATTTTCTTTTTTAATATTTGTTAATTCATATTGTGTTAATCTAACACCACCTGTTGTTTCAATAATATTTTCTGCACCACGTTTGCTAAATCGTTGTAATTCTTTCAATTTTCTTTGTAATTCACTACGAGTATAAACACTTTCTTTTAATTCCTTTTTAGTAATTTTTGATGGTAATAATTCACGTTCTTCTTTTTCTAATCTTGCAATTTTTTGATTAAAATTTTTAATTGTTTTATTAATTTCTTGATTTAATTTTTTATCATATCTAATTGCCATAAATTATCACCTACCTTTTTATACTTATTTCATTTATATTAAAATCAATATAATAATTTTCATTTAATAATTTATCTTTATATGTTACTTTAAAACCACGTTTTTCTATTCTTTTATATAGTAACAATAATATCATTTCATCACAATAAATACCACATTTAAATTTAATTTTTAATTTCATTGTTTCATCTTTAATAAATTGTAAATGTTCTTTTATAAATTTTTCTAAATAAAACTGTGATGAAAAATAAAATACTAAATCATCATATTTAAATGTATAATTACTTTCATTTAAATCATTATATACCATTATTTTTACCTTCCTTTCATTTTTAAATTTAAAAGATGCAGATGCTTTTATACAACACCTGCATCTTTATTTACTACACTATACTAATGTCAATGTTAATGATTGTTTACCATTTCCAATTGGTCTTTTTGCTACTTTAACTTTAAGTGGTTTTTCCCAACTATCAGGTAATCCATATATACCTACAATTTTTCTTAATATATTATATATTCCATAACTTCCTGTGGCATATGTTTGACCTGATTTGTCAAATAATATACTTCTATATTTTGTTTTTAATTCTCCTGTTTCTTCATCAACAACTTGTTTTTCTTCAACATATATATCTTGTATTTCTATTTCTTGACCTACACAATCATTAAGTAATACATCACAACTTTCAAGTGCATTAAATAATTCTTTCTTTTCTTTTTCTGTTTCTGCTGACTTTGAGCAATAAACATTTTGTTTTATTCCACTAAATAGTGTTAACTCTCCCTTTACTTCTTCATTTACATTTTTAACATTTTGATTTTCCATAATTTTTACCTTTCCTTTCTTATTTTAATTTTAAATTTTGGATTAATCTTGAATTTCTTGTAATGCTTTGGTAATTTGATTTATTACCATTGCACAAGCATTTTTTTCACCTTCTGTGGCCTTTGATAAATCTTTTGGATTTATCATTTTTACAGTACATTTTTCTTTATCTTTGTTTTCTTGTACTTGTATTGTAATCTTTAACATTTAATTTTCACCTTCCTTTCATTTTACTTTTGCCTACCACCCACCCAAATACTTTATTTTAAATAATTATCAACTATTTTTGATTTAATTTTGTAATATTCATTTAATGTTATATAATATTTATTATACATTTCCTCTAATTTTTCTAAATCTTTTTCAAAATCTTTATTCATTTCTTTCATCTCCTTTTTACATTATCTATTATATACCTTTTAAAAAATAATGTCAATAATTTTTTAAAAAATTTTTTAAAAATTTTTTTCAATTATTTTTTAACATTTTATGTTAAATGTTTCACGTGAAACCTTGCATATTTTTTAATTTAATGATATAATAATAATGTAATCTTATAACATTTAGTTTTGATTACATTAAAAATAGTGGGGTTATATATTCAATATGATGTAATATATAATAATGTAATCAAGGTGAAGAGCCTATTATTATATTTTCTTGTGATTAAGTGCATCATAATATATAACTTTCACTATTAATTTTATTTAAAGGTGATAATATGAAAAATAAAACTTTCAAAATTGATAAATCAATTTATTTAGATTTTGGAAAACCTTTATCATATAATGCACTTTTAACTTTTATTATTACAGAACGTGGACTTGGTAAATCTTATGGTGCTAAAAAATTTGTTGCAAAAAGATTTATTAATAAAAATAAACAATTTGTATATTTACGTAGATATAAAACTGAATTAAAACAAGCAATGATGAAAAATGGTAATCCAATATTTTTTAAACAAATTGAAAATGACCCTGAATTAAAAGGCCATAAATTTTCAAATAAAAATGATACAATGTATATTGATGATAAATTGTGTGGTTTTGCAATGCCACTTTCAATTGCTAATATTTTAAAATCATCAACATATGATGAAGTAGATACAATTATATTTGATGAATTTTTAATTGATAAAGGTAATTATCATTATTTACAAAATGAAGTTATACAACTTCTTGATGTTATTGAAACAGTTGCTAGACTTCGTGATATACGTGTAATATTTTTGGGTAATGCAATATCAATTACTAATCCATATTTTACATTTTTTAATTTATCTTTACCTTATAATAGTGAAGTTAAAATTGCAAAACGTGATAATCAAGGCAATCCTTTAATTGTTGTTTATTATGCTAAAAATCAAGCATATAGAGAAGTTAAAAAACAATCAAGATTTGGCCAACTTATTGATGGTACAGAATATGGTAAATATGCTATTGATAATGAATTTTTACGTGATAGTAAATCATTTATAAAAAAGAAAACAAAAAATTGTAAATTCTATTTTATTTTAATTATCAATGGTAAACATTATGGTGTTTGGTGTGATTATAAAGATGGCCTTATGTTTATATCAAATGATTTTGACCCTAACTGTCCTGTTAAATTTTCTATTAATCCTGATGACCATAATGAAAATACTTTATTAATTAGATGCAGAACATCACCATTTTTTAAATCTATTATTGAACATTATAGATTGGCAAGATTGTGTTTTGAAAATCAACAAATAAAAAATAATGTTATGCAATATCTTGTTAAACATTTAACATATTAATCTA
>ENA-OOWZ01001040-OOWZ01001040.1-human-gut-metagenome-genome-assembly--contig:-NODE-1040-length-14142-cov-2.196777_pt1 | contig 14142 bp, 14 predicted proteins | sample MGYA00241580_ERZ501329 | MGnify/ENA primary metagenome ERZ501329 (study PRJEB25962, sample SAMEA2042923) | human gut metagenome | biome: human gut; feature: human-associated habitat; material: faeces... | reverse complement strand
CGGACAGCACGTAAACCTTATCCGCCAGGCTGATGGCCTCCGACAGATCGTGAGTGACGATGATCATAGTCTTACCAGCCTGCCGGATCAGCCGGCAGATATCCGCGGATACCATGAGCCTGGTCTGGTAATCCAGGGCGCTGAAGGGTTCATCCAGAAGGAGCAGCTGGGGATCCAGGGCAAGGGTGCGGATCAGGGCAGCACGCTGCTTCATGCCGCCGGACAATTCGCTGGGACGTTTATCCTGAAAGCTTTCCAGACCATAGTCGGACAGAAGCTGTTTCACATAGTCGGTACGCTCTTTGGTAAGAGCATGATGAATCTCCAGTCCCAGAGTGACATTCTGGTAGATGGTACGCCATTCGAAGAGATGATCGTGCTGCAGCATATAGCCGACACGGGGATAGTGAAGGGATCCGTCGGGATTGTTGACTACGATGGTGCCGGTCTCCGGAGCAAGCAGTCCCGCAATGATAGACAGCAGCGTGGACTTCCCGCAGCCGCTGGGACCTACTAAAGCGACAAATTCCCCTTCCTCCACCTGAAAGGAGACATCTTTTATGGCACCGGTCTCGCCCGCCAGATTATGATAGGAGTAACCTATGTTTTTTAATTCGATGAGAGCTCCCATAAAAAGGCATACTTCCTTAACTTGAATATTTATTGTTATAGTATGAATTTAAAAGAAAAAAGTGTTTTTGCTACCCGAAAGTGATGAAATTCACTGTATTGCATTAAAGTGTCGTTTGTGATATGATTAATTGCAATCAATGTCTATGAGAAAAATTGTCTGATAGGCTGCTGACAGAATAAAAAGATGGGAGAATGACCATGGCACAATTATGGGGAGGACGCTTTACGAAACAGACCGATCAGCTGGTATTTGATTTCAATGCGTCCATAACATTCGATAAGAGATTGTTTCATGAAGATGTCACCGGAAGTATCGTACATGCCACCATGCTGGCAAAGCAGGGAATCCTCACCGAGGAGGAGAAAAAGAGCATTATCGAAGGACTGACCGGTATTTTAGAGGATGTGGATGCCGGAAAGCTTACAATCGACGAAACCCAGGAGGATATCCACAGTTTTGTAGAGGCAACCCTGATCGACCGGATCGGTGATGCAGGCAAAAAGCTTCACACCGGACGCAGCCGTAACGACCAGGTGGCGCTGGACATGCGTCTCTATACCAGAGCGAGAGTGACAGAGACAGACGGACTTCTGGAAAAGCTTCTGGAAGCCATTCTGGACACCATGGAGAACAACTTAGAGACCTATATGCCGGGATTCACTCATTTACAGAAGGCACAGCCCATTACTCTGGCTCATCATTATGGTGCCTATTTTGAAATGTTCAAGAGGGACAGACAGCGTCTGGCCGATATTTACAAACGTATGAATTATTGTCCTCTGGGAGCAGGAGCACTGGCCGGTACCACGTATCCGTTAGACCGTGAGTATACCGCAAATCTGCTTCGTTTTGAAGGACCGACATTAAACAGTATCGATTCCGTGGCGGACAGAGATTATCTGATCGAGTTCCTTTCCGCACTTTCCACGATCATGATGCATTTAAGCCGTTTCAGCGAAGAAATCATTATCTGGAATTCCAATGAGTACCAGTTCGTGGAACTGGACGATGCCTATTCCACTGGAAGCAGCATTATGCCTCAGAAGAAGAACCCGGATATCGCCGAACTGGTAAGAGGCAAGACCGGAAGAGTCTACGGTGCCCTGATGGCGTTACTTACCACCATGAAGGGACTGCCCCTTGCTTATAATAAAGACATGCAGGAAGACAAGGAGATGGCTTTTGATGCCATGGATACCGTAGCGGACTGTATTGCCTTATTTACCGGCATGATAAAGACCATGAAGTTCCGTAAGGACCGTATGGCAAAGAGTGCCATGAACGGATTTACCAATGCTACGGATGCCGCAGATTATCTGGTAGGTAAGGGCGTACCTTTCCGGGATGCTCATGGCATTATCGGACGCCTGGTACTGTATTGTATTGAAAAGGATACTTCCATTGATGCCCTGAGCCTGGAAGAATTACGTTCCATCAGTGATAAGTTTGATGAGGACATTTACGATGCCATTTCCTTAAAGACCTGTGTGGAAAAGCGGCTGACCATCGGTGCTCCCGGTGCGGAAGTGATGAAGCAGGTCATTGAGAAAAATAAAGAATACCTGAAAACAAATGCCATAGAAGTATATCAACAGGCTTTGGAAGACCGCATTCAGTAAGTGGAAACTGAACAGGTCTTTTGCAGATAAAATAAAAATGCACAAAGATGAGGAGGAAATGAAAAATGAGTGAAAAATTACGTGTAGGTATCCTGGGCGGAACCGGTATGGTAGGTCAGAGATTTATCTCTCTGTTGGAGAACCATCCCTGGTTCGAGGTAACGACCATTGCTGCTAGCCCCCGTTCCGCAGGCAAGACTTATGAGGAGGCCGTGGGTGACCGTTGGAAGATGACCACTCCCATGCCCGAAGCTGTGAAAAGCTGGTAGTCATGAATGTCAATGAAGTAGAAAAAGTAGCCGCACAGGTTGATTTCGTATTCAGTGCGGTAGATATGACCAAGGATGAGATCAAGACCATCGAGGAAGCATACGCAAAGACCGAAACCCCTGTGGTATCCAACAACAGTGCCCAGTACGAAACTAATTATTTTTTTCTTCTTCGTACACCACCGGAATAAGGAATTCATCCAAAACGGATTCTACATGATAGAACTCTTCGCCTTCATTTTTTACAAGTACATCATAAACCACTTGCATCTTATTGGCATATACATTACCTGCCACCACCAAATTTTTCTCGGTAAGTCTTCTTTGAGATATATAACCACTGCCATATTCTCCACAAGCAAATGACCAACCACTAATTAAATCTTTACTAAATCCTTCTACCGCAAATTGATTTTGATAATGATATTCTTCATTTATCCAAAAACCATCTTGCGACGATCCATGGTAAGAATCATCCATATTATCTTGAGAAAGACCGTCTAGCTGGGGATTTGTTGATTTGAGCGACATATCTATATGTACATGCTCAATCATTACTGTTGTACCATCAGGAAGATTGTCAACTTTTGCAGTCATGTTGATTACTTTTGAATCTGTTATTCTCCAACGACTCAAATCATAATCTCCAGTATCATATGTTGTTATAAACTCAAATCCTTCAATTTCATGCCTTTTTTCCAACGAATTTCCTTTAAGCGGGCTAAGTACTTCCAAATTTTTTTCCTCTGGTACAGTTTCCATTTCATCACATCCTGTGAGCAAAAGTGAAATTGTTATCAGCATAGCACAAATTAATACCTTAGCTACTTTCGAAAAACACCGTTTCATTGCTGTCTCCTTATCTTTTTTTGAAAAACGCTATATCTAGCGTCCATAAAAAATGGTACATTTATTATATTTCGCTGTACCTACGAATATTGAGTATATTATACCACATATTCATTGTTTTTTTCAATAATTTCATGGTTTCTTTGCAGTTTAGCTTTTCCTCAAAGATTTTTTATTTTCTTTTTCTAATTGTTTTAAGCTTTTTTCAGGTGTAGGTAAATCTTCTGGCATTGTTCCGTCCTGCTTGTTTAATTGCTTTTCTAACTATTTTTCCAATTTTATTATGAGTATCACAAGCTTTCTTTTCAGTATCAACTTTATCTCTTTTTAATCTCGATTCTGTCTGTGTTATACGAAATAAATTAGCTGCAAGTTCTTCACTTCCCATATTATCTAAAATATCTTCTCTATATCTTAATCCTTTTCTTTTGGCTATATCATCTGCTGTTTCTCCATTGTATAACCCTTGATAACCTGCATTATGAAATTTATCAAAATTTTTTACTCCCGCATTTTTTGCAGCTTTATTTAATGAATAGTTTCCTTTTCTTGTTAAATTTCTTTGATAAAATCTCTTTTCTTCTTCAGTTAACATACTATATTCTTTTTCTGTAATTTCCTGTTTTCTAGTTTGAACTGCAAAATATGTTTGGGCAAGAGCTACAATTTTTAATCTTGGATTTGCATTTTGAGCTATAAGATAGCAAGCATATCTTGTTAATTTATAATCTTTTTGTTCTCTTCTTGCACCAGAACCAATTTCAACCATTTTGTTGTCAACAACGAAATGGTCAATATCAGTTATTTCGGAGTTTTGACAAGCTATCTTTGCTTTTTCAATTACTGCATCAAAATATCTCCAATCTTTATAACTTAAAACTTTCATTAGTTCTCTAGCAGACCAATATTCAATTCCATTTTCATCAATATGTTTAATACTTTCAAAAGTTTGATTTTCTTTGTTCATATTTTTCATTAATATCATCTCCATTCAAAATTGTATAATCATTATAAAACAATTGTTTGTATTTGTCAATTGTTTTTTTATATATTTCATACAAAATTTACCAAATTTCTTCTTAGTTTATTTTCTTGTGCACAAAAAAATATGAATCGACAATTCGATCCATATTTTTTCATTTTCCTATTGGTGCCCAAAGTGGGACTCGAACCCACATGGTTTCCCGCACGATTTTGAGTCGTGTGCGTCTGCCAGTTCCGCCATTCGGGCATTTATAAAATTTACTTTATTATCTTAACACATAAATTATTTTTTGTCTAGACCTATTTTACAATTTTCTCAATAATCTATATCAAAACCTCATTTCAATTCCCACCAATTTTTCAACAAAATTTCCACTATTCTCCATGGTCAAAATCTTGTTGAACAATGCATTTTCTATTGACTATTTGGGAAAATTAATGTATGATATATAATATTAAATTAAAGAAAAGAGGAATTTATATATATGTTATGTTCAGATTGCAATAAAAACAATGCAGAAATTTTTATAAACAAAATTGAAAATGGCGTTTCATCAATGGAAGGTCTTTGTCGCGACTGTGCAAAAAAAAGAGGTATTGATATTCCAGATACGCCTCCAAAAAGCAATTCTAATAAAGACAATCAAAATACCAAAAGCAACAGTCAAAGCAATGTTCCTCCTATTACAAATATAGATATGTCAAGTATGTCAAAACAACTTGAAACATTATTTAAAGATTTATCTTCAAACTTAAAAATGGAAAATCTTGAAGGAATGGAAGATTTCGATCCAGAAGATATGGAAAATTTTGAGGAAGATAGTGAAAATGAAGACGGAGAAAATAATCCATTAGGTATTCCTATTGGTTCTATTTTTGCAAGCATCATCCCTAAAAAACAATCTCAAAATGAAGAAGAATCTAATGGTAGACAAAAAGTAAAAACAGAAACAAAGAAAACTAAAAAGAAGAAAAAATATCTTGATGTTTTCGGAACAAACCTTACTGTAAAGGCTAAAAATAATGAATTAGATATGGTTATAGGGCGTGATAAGGAAATTCAAAGAGTTATCCAAATTCTAAATAGACGTACAAAAAATAACCCTTGCCTAATTGGTGAGCCTGGTGTTGGTAAAACTGCTATTGCTCAAGGTTTAGCTATAAAAATTGCTAACAACAATGTTCCAGCCAAACTTTTAAATAAAGAAGTTTACTTACTTGATATGACTGCTGTTGTAGCAGGAACACAATTCCGTGGTCAATTTGAAGCTCGTATGAAGGGAATTATCGAAGAATGTAAAGAATATGGAAACATTATTCTTGTTATAGATGAAATCCACAATATCATCGGTGCTGGTGATGGAGAACATTCTATGAATGCTGCTAATATTTTAAAACCTTCCCTATCTAATGGAGAAGTTCAAATAATTGGTACTACAACATTAAAAGAATATAGAAAATATATCGAAAAAGATTCAGCTTTAGAAAGAAGATTCCAACAAGTTTTAGTTGAAGAACCAAATATCGAAGATTCTATAAAAATACTAGAAGGAATCAAAAAATATTATGAAGAATATCATAAAGTAAAAATTTCTAATGATGTTATAAAACAAACTGTTATAATGTCCGAAAAATATATTCATGATAGATTCTTACCTGATAAAGCTATTGATATCTTGGATGAAGCTTGTTCAAGAATCAATCTTGAAAATAAAGAATTATTCAAACTAGAAATGTTAAAACAAGAACTTGCACAAGTTCAAGCTCAAAAAGAAGATGCAGCAAATGCTGATTCTACTGAGGATTATCAAAAAGCTGCTGATTTAAAAACACAAGAATGTAGATTAATTGAAGAAATAGATAAATTAAATAGTACAATTCAACTTAAAAATTTAACTACTCAAGATATTGCTCAAGTAATTGAAAATTGGACTAAAATTCCAGTTAAGAAAATTACAGAAGCTGAAACCCAAAAATTACTAAATCTTGAAACAAATCTTCATACAAGAATTATTGGTCAAGATAAAGCTGTAAGTGCTGTTTCTCGTGCTATTAGAAGAAATCGTGCTGGATTGCAAAGCACAAAGCGTCCACCATCTTTCATATTTGTTGGTCCAACTGGTGTTGGTAAAACAGAGCTTGCAAAAAGTTTAGCATATGAAATGTTTGGATCAGAAGATTCAATTATTCGTGTTGATATGTCAGAATATATGGAGAGTCATTCTACATCTAAATTGATTGGTGCTCCCCCAGGATATGTTGGATACGATGATGCTGGTCAACTTACTGAAAAAGTTAAAAGAAAACCATATTCAATTATTCTTTTAGATGAAATTGAAAAAGCACATCCAGATGTATTCAATATTCTTCTTCAAGTACTTGATGATGGAAAACTTACAGATTCACAAGGAAATACAGTTAGTTTCCAAAACACAATTATTATTATGACTTCAAATGCTGGTTCTAATTTAAATAATAATTCAATCGGTTTTGCAAAACAAACTATTGACACAAATAAAATAGAAGAAAATCTAAAACAAGTATTTAGACCTGAATTTTTAAATAGAATTGACGAAATTATAGTCTTCGATTCTTTAACAAAACCTGAATTGATGCAAATTGTAGATTTAATGTTAAAAGATACTAAGAAAGCTTTAAGTGATAAGAATATAAATTTAACAGTATCTGATGAAGCAAAAGGCTTTATACTAGAAAAAGGAACAAATCTAAAATTTGGTGCAAGACCTTTAAGAAGAGCAATTCAAAGATATGTTGAAGATGAAATTTCAGAAATGATTTTAAGAGGAACAGTTCACGAAGGGCAAAATATCACAGTTAACTTTGAAGATGAGCATTTAAAATTTGATGTAAATTAAATTTATTTAGAAAAAAGGGTATTCAATTTTCCCTTTTTTCTATAATTTATTACTTCAAAGAAAGGATTTTGTAGGAAATGAAAAAAGAAAATATACCAAATATATTAACTATAATACGTTTTATTTTAATACCTTTTATCTTTTTTTCTGTAATCTCTCATCATTATTTAACAGCTTTAATTATTTTTACTCTTTCTGCTATAACAGACGTTCTTGATGGATATATAGCTCGTAAATATAATTATATAACTGATATAGGTAAATTAATTGATCCACTAGCAGACAAATTAACACAAATCTCTCTTCTTTTATCTCTTACTATTTTAAATATTTTACCATGGTGGATTTTTGCAATTGTTTTTATAAAAGAAGTTTTAATGGTAACAACTGCTTCTCTTTTATACAAGAAAAAAGACGTTGTTGTATATAGTAAATGGTATGGAAAACTAGCTACAGTTCTATTTTATTTAGCCATTGTAATGTCTTTACTTATGAACAATTTTGACTTAGGAATACCATTTAGAATCGACTTATACTTATATTACCTAGCAATATTAGCAACACTATTCTCATTAATTATGTACGCAATTCAATTTGTAATATCTAAATTTATAAGAGCAAAAAAATAAGGCATACACTCAAAAGTATGCCTTTTTATTCAAAATCTTCTATAACTTTATTCAATTCTTCTTTTCCATAAATCTCTAATCCATCTTGCATATTTATTAAATCTGTCTCTGTTAAATACTCACTAGAAATATTAGTTTTTTCATATAAACTTTCTCTTCCTTCTTGACTTACAAGATATATAACAACTTTGCCGTTCTCCACTCTCAATTTAAAGTGTTCACCACATACGCCATCAAATTCTTTATATAATATTATTTTGCCCTTTTCAAAACCAATTACTTCCCAATCCGGATAATGTGCTTGAACCTGTTCTTTTGTCATATTTACCAATTCTTGTGGCAATTCCACATATTCATTTATTGTATGGTCACATTGAATATAATATTTTTTTAAAATTAATATTGCATTTGACGAAACTTTTTCTTCTGTTGAATTTACCTCTGTTACATTTTGTTCTTCTTTATATTCTTCAGTGCACTCATCTTCTATTACTTCTGATATTTTGGGAGCATCTATTTTTTCATCTTTAGTTTGAAGCAATTTTCCAACTCCATATCCTATAATCACTGCAGATGCTACAGTTATAAGTATACATATTAAAACAACTCTTTTTCCTCTTCTTGTCATTTAATCACAACCCTTCATTTTCTATTATTATTTACCTGAGTTGTAATTTTTATACAATTTGTTATTGTTATTTCACCACATTCATCTGTCCTGTATATTTGGGAATTTAGACTTTCATATCTTTCTAAAACCTCTTTATTAGGATGTCCAAATTTATTATTTTCTCCTACTCCTATTAAGACGATTGTTGGTGAAACAGCTCTTATAAATCTCATACTAGAGGATGTTTTAGAACCGATGATGTGGTGCTTTTATAATATCTGATTTTAATTCATTTGCACTATATAATCTTAATAGTTCTGCTTCTGCCTTTTCTTCTATGTCTCCAGTAAACAACACTGAAAAATTTTTATAACACATTTTTAAAACTAATGAATTATTATTTAAAATGTTATCAGTAATCAATTTTTCAGTTGGAAATAGTACATTAAAGCAAAGATTTTTCTCTATATTTATTTTATCACCACATTTTACAGTTATAATCTTAATTGATTTTTCATTAGCAATATTAACTAATTTCTTGTAATTCTCATTGATTTCTCCTTGCTTTCCAACAATAATCTTTTCTACCTTAATTTCCTGTAAAACTGTTAGTATTCCTGAAATATGGTCTAAATCTGAATGGCTAACTATAACATAATCTAACCTTTTTATTTTTCGTGCTAGCAAATATGGAACTAAAACATTTTTTCCAATATCATATGTACTACTTCCTCCTCCATCAATCAAAATTGTTTTTTTCATAGTTGTTACTATCAATGTACTATCTCCTTGTCCAACATCAATAAAATGAATAGATAATTCATTGTTTTTCACAATCCCAAAACATATACTAACTATTGTTATAACAACAATTGTCTTAAAAAAATATGGTCTAATTTTATATTTTACTAAATAAATACTGTTTTTTATTCTTTCTTGAGTTATAGTTAAATTTTTCGAATTAAAAATTGAATATAAATATTTTATGATAAAAGCTATCACATAATACAATAAAATTTCATACCAATTTGGTGTGACTACTCTAAAATTCCATAAATTTATTTTTGAAATCAAAACAATTGCATACACTGGTACTTCAACTATTTTTGCTATTGCAATTCCTGCATTAACTGAAAACATTGTTATAATAATTTGAATAAAACCAATAATTACAACACTCCCAATAACATAACTTAACAATAAATTAGTCACCAAAAATCCCAAACTAAGTTTATTAAAGAACATTATCATTATTGGAGAAATAACAATTTGAGCTGATATAGAAACAGAAATAATACTAATTAAATTTTCACATTTTCTTTGCAATTTTAAAAATACATATTTCCATTTTCTATTCCTTATTTTTATGTTTTTTATAAATTTTTCTACAGGTGTCTTAAAATATATAATTCCAATAGTTCCACCATATGTTAATAAAAAACTAATAGATTTTATGCTATATGGATTAGCAATCAAAGTAATGAGCATTGCAATAGAAATATTATTTAATGTATCACTTTTTCTGTAAAACACAAATGCCATACATGTCAAAATGCCCATAACACATGCTCTTACAACAGATATGCTAAAACCTGTAATACACATATATGCCATTAATAATATACTTGCAAAAATCTTACTTTTACGCTTTCCTAAAATTTTGGAGCTACTACTCGTAGCTAAAAATATTATATATGATATATGCATTCCTGACACTGCAAGCACATGTGAAATATTGCTATTAGAAAAATCATTTTTTGTCTCATCATCTATATCTTCTGTATATCCAAGCATTATTCCTTTTATGATAGATGCCATTCTATTACTATATGTTTGTTCAATATCATTTTTTATTTTCAAAAATATTTTATTTGATATTTGTAATATCGAATGTAGTTTATTGGTATAATATAATATTCCTTTATGAATATCTATTTTCTTTACCAGCTCAACTCTTATAGTTCCATATATTTTTAATGTTTTTAAATATTCTTTATAATCAAATCCTTTATAATTTCTTCTAATTTGAGGTTCTATAAATTTACCTTTTATTTCTACTTTGTCCCCAAAATTTAGTTCTTCACTTGTATTTAAGTACATTTGGATATTTTTAAATTTTCCTTCACATACTTTAATTTTATATCTATTATAATACTCTTTATGCACACAATTTCCAATTATAATAGCTTGTACTTCTAATTTTTCTCCACCATAAAAGGTATTATATTTGTTATCTTGATATTTGATTATACAATTTGATATAAATGATGAAATAATAATTACTATAATAATATCTACTTTAAAAATTAACTTGAAATATTTAAAATATCTTTTGATTGAAAAAATTTTTAATTTTTTCTTTTTATAAGATTTATTGATTATAATATAGGAAATCAACAACATTGCATAAAAAAAGACTATACTCATTTTAAAGTATAGCCCCCATATTATACCTATAATATAACCAATTAATATAATAAAAATTGGTCTATTCAATTAAATTACTCTCCTTGCTCCCACATATCTTTTTTGATAATAACTTGATGATAATGATGTAATAATTACACCTTCTCTTGAATTGGCAGCATGTATAAAGTCATTTCCCCCAACATATATTCCTACATGCCCTATCGATGTATTTGACGAACCATTAAATATCAATATATCTCCTGGTTGTAAATTATTCTTTGAAACTGCAACACCATTTTTTATTTGATCTCTTGATGATCTATTTAAACTTATTCCAAAGTGTTTATATACATATGTTGTAAATCCTGAACAGTCAAATCCTGTTGATGGTGATGAACCTCCAGCAACATATTTATATCCTAAATATTGCTTTGCATATTCTACAACTTCCGCTCCTGATATTCCTGTTGAAGAACTTACTGTATTTGTATCTGTTTCTTCTGTTTCTTCTGTCTCTGTATTAGTTTCTTCTACTTCTTCAGTCTTTTCTTGTTCTTCAGCATTTCTTATTGTACTTCCGCTTCTTGATGTAGTTTCTGTAACTTTAGTATCTGAAATATATTTTGCAGATACATATCCTACTTCACCTTTTAATTTTATTTGATACCATCCATCTGTTTCGCCAATAATGTCTACTTTATCATTTTTAGATAAACCATTTATAGCTTCTGTTGATGTTGATGGTCCTTTTCTTACTGTTAATCCTTCTACTTTTACATATCCTGTTTTATTTAATTCTTTAACTGATGTTGTGTTATTAGAATTGTTTGTACTATTCTCTGAAGTTGTATCATTTGTAGTACTTGCACTAGTTTCTGTTGTATCATTACTATTTGATGTTCCTTGATTTGACACGGGTTGCTCTTCAACAGTATTTTCTGTTGCATCTTCTTCCGTTTTTACAATTTTTTTCAAGACATTAGTTCTTATCCATCCACAACTTTTATCACATTCTATTTTACACCAATCATTTAGAATTGTAACAGTTTTTACTTTTCCACTTAATTTACATTTTGTATTTGAACTCATTATTGGTAAAATTTTTACTTCTGCCTCTTGTTGTAAATCATATTCTTTATTTTCTTTGATATCTTCACTAACATCTATATCTGTTAATGGTTCTTCTTTTACTGGTTCTGTATTTGTTGTAACTTCTGGTGTAATTTCTGTGGTTTTATTGTCTGTTGTATTTGCAGTATCTTCAACTTTTGTTGAAGTTGTTTTCTCTGCATCAACTAATTTTGCACTTACATATCCTGTAATCTTTTGCCCATTTACATTTGCTTTTACTTTATACCAGTTGTCTTCCTCTTCTAGTATCTCTACTTCATCATTCTCATTTAATTGTTCTAATATTGTTGAAGTTGTATTTGGCTCTTCTCTTAATCTTGCTGTTTCTGTGTTTATTTTTCCTGTTGTAGCTTCTACTTTTCCACTTAATATAAGCAAGAACATTGTCATTAGTACGATTATTGTTAAATTCTTATATCTTTTCATTTTCAACCTCATTTTATTTTATTCTTGTGCCTACTAAGTATATACTTAAAATAAAAAAATGTCAAATATTTAACTAAAATTTTTGTACCTTATTATATAATTCTTCATATTTTTTCTTTGTATAATCTCCAACTTCATTCAAACTTTTTATATCTTTTTCAGCAATTTTTAATATTCTTTTTAAATAATCTTTATTATAACTAGATAATTCTTTTATATTTTCTTCAATATAATCATATCTCTGCATAATTAATTCAATATAATCTGTAATTGTACTTTCTGTAACATTATTTACAATACTATCTTGTCTGTTTATATAATAATATTCTGACTTTCCTGTTACAACAACTTTATTACATTTTTCTAACAAATAAAATGTTGTTCCAATATCCTCATATTTTTTTCCTATAGGATATTTTATTTCATCAAATAATTCTTTTTTGTACAATTTATTCCATGCATAACTTTGAATATTTTTATCTAATAAAATCTCTTTCAATATTTCAATTCTATTATATTCATTTATTCCATTGTCTGCATTTTTTATGGAAATTTTCCCTTGTGATACAGTATAAAAATTACAAATGCTTACATCTGCATTATATTGTTTTAATAAATTGTAAAGCACTTCATACATATCTGCTTCTATGTAATCATCACTATCTACAAATCCAATATATTCACCTTTAGCCATTTCAAGCCCTTTATTTCTTGCGTCTGATAAGCCTCCATTACTTTTATGAATAACTTCAATTCTGTGATCTTTTTTGGCATATTCATCACAAATTTTCCCACAATTATCTGGTGAACCATCGTCTACTAATATTATTTGTAAATTTTCATATGTTTGATTTATAACACTTTGTATGCATTTTTCTAAATATTTTTCTACTTTATATACTGGTATTATTATTGATATCAATGCTTTTTCTTGACTCATTTCTACTCTCCATTTAAATAATCTATATTTGCTAATTGAATTATTTTAAATTTATCATTTTCATATTCTAATTCATTTATTGCAACATTATATTGACAAAATTTTTCTCTTTCTTGACTAAATGGTATTCCAGAAATCTTTCTCAAAAATGCTTCTATTGCAACTCCATGTGAACTTATCAATATTGTTTTTCCTTCATTTTCTTTTACAATTTTAAAAATATAATTATACATTCTCTTAGCTGTTTCTTCCATGCTTTCTTTTCTTCCTCATTAAAGTGAACCATAATCTCAGAAAAAGTTGCAGGTGTTTCTCTGGTCCATAAATATTGTAAAATATAAAATTCTGTTGCGCTCATTGCATTTCGTACCATTATTATAAGTCCTCCTTATCAGTGTAGTGATGTGTACTCTGGGGGTTATTAAAATTTTTATTGCCAGGTAAATACTTTTGTTTCTGGTAATCGTGGATGTTCAGCAGTCCGTTGAATGGAAAGTCTCCGAACAGTTAACAGTAATTAAGAATAGTAGCGGAAAAGTACACATGGTACTATAAACAAACAGATGTGGAAAAGTTTTATCCGACATCTGTATGCTATTTTAATATAAAAGTATAAATATTACTAGACGTAGAAATAGACAAAAATGTAAGTGAAAAATAGGTTAATTTATCAATTACGGAGTCTTTATGTTAATAATTGCGAGAGCAGTGCAGGTACAGATTATACAGTAGCCTCTCGGATCATGCAATATTGTTTCAGACCAAA
>ENA-OOWZ01001036-OOWZ01001036.1-human-gut-metagenome-genome-assembly--contig:-NODE-1036-length-14186-cov-5.569386_pt1 | contig 14186 bp, 15 predicted proteins | sample MGYA00241580_ERZ501329 | MGnify/ENA primary metagenome ERZ501329 (study PRJEB25962, sample SAMEA2042923) | human gut metagenome | biome: human gut; feature: human-associated habitat; material: faeces... | reverse complement strand
TTTTAAGCGGCGGCTCTTTCTTTTTTGCATGATGACGGCTGCGAAAATGCAAAAACGTCGTAAAATTTGAACAAAAAATTAACTTTTTTCAAGTTTCCTATTGCATTATGCGATTTGATGTTGTATAATATTCAATAATATTTTTTACTTTAGGGAAGTAAAACTGTTTTCGGATTCCTGGGGCGGTCAAGCCCTTTGATTCATATCTTTTTAACGGAGGTTATGCACATGAAAAAGTTACTTGCCATCCTTATGGCTCTTGCTCTTGTCGTTTGCTGCTTCGCAGCGTGCGGCGGCGGTGAAGATAAGCCGACCGGCGGCGATAAGACAGCCACACCGATCACTATTGAGGGTAATGTCATCAAAATCGGCGTTTTTGAGCCTGCCACCGGCGAGAACGGCGCAGGCGGTATGCAGGAAGTTCTCGGCATCAGATACGCCAATTCAATTGCTCCCACCGTCACCATCGACGGCACCGAGTATAAGATAGAGCTTGTCGAGGTCGACAACCAGTCCGATAAGGCTGCCGCCGTTACCGCTGCGCAGTCCCTTGTCAGCAAGAAGGTCGCAGCAGTCCTCGGCTCCTACGGCTCGGGCGTTTCGATCGCCGCCGGCTCCACCTTTGCGGATAACAAGATAGTTGCCGTCGGCTGCTCCTGCACCAATCCGCAGGTCACCGCGGACAATGATTTCTATTTCCGCGTTTGCTTCCTTGATCCCTTCCAGGGCACCGTTATGGCAAACTACGCTCAGTCCCAGGGCGCCAAGACTGCCGCTGTCATCAATCAGAACGGCGACGATTACTCCACCGGCCTTGCAAGCTATTTCAAGGCTGCGTTTGAGAAGAACGGCACCATTGCTTACGAGGGCACCTACAATACCAACGAGACAGACTTCAACGCTATCCTTGCTTCCGTTAAGGCAGCGAATCCCGATGTAATATTCGTTCCCTCCTCGATCCAGACTGCGGGCCTCTTCATCAAGCAGGCTAAGGAAATGGGCATCACCTCCAAGATAATGGCCGGTGATACTTGGGAGAACGCGACCATCATCAAGAACGCCGGCAAAGAGAACTGCGAGGGCGTTGCATTCTCCACCTTCTTTGATGAGAACGACGCGGGCGCTGCGGAGTTCGTTAAGGGCTACAAGGCATTCCTTAACGGCGACCCCGAGAATCTCAAGCTCAACGGCGACAACGACACCGTTGCGGCGGTTTCCGCTCTCGGCTACGACGCTTACATGACCGTTATCGAGGCTCTCAAGGGCCTCAAGGCTGACAATCTCACTCAGGAAGCTCTCAGAGATTCCCTTGCGGCTGTCAACTATGCAGGCGTTACCGGCGGCATCACCTTCGACGAGAACGGCGACGCTAATAAGGACATGGCTTATATCAAGACCATGACCGACGGCGGCTTCAAGTTCATCGGCACTCAGAAGACCGACGGCACCTTCACCGCGGCATAAGCGGCATTTTAACAGATTAATTAAACGGCGAGGAGCAGCTTGCCCTCGCCGTTTTGACTTTTTCGTACCCGATTCTTAACAGGGGGTAAGCCCATGACCACTTTCTTTCAGAACTGCCTGACAGGTATCTCGATAGGCAGCATTTATGCGCTGATAGCTATCGGCTACACGATGGTTTACGGCATCCTGCGTCTGATAAACTTCGCCCACGGCGATATATTCATGATGGCGGGCTACTTTATGATAATCTGCATGACGGATCTCATGATACCGTGGTATATATCTATCATCATCGTTATAGTCGCTACCGTCCTGCTCGGCGTTTTTACCGAGAGGATAGCGTACAAGCCTCTGCGTAATGCGCCGAGGATGTCGATAATGATCTCCGCTATCGGCGTGTCGTATTTCCTTCAGAATTTTGCGACATATCTTTTCTCGGCTCAGCCGAAATCCTACCCGAGCATCGACTTCCTTAATAAGAGGATAACCATAGGCGATGTCTCGACCTCGATAGTTACATTCATAACTCCCATTCTGACCATTGTGCTCGTCGTGTGCCTTGTGCTGCTTGTCAATAAGACCAAGATAGGCATGGCTATGAGAGCCGTCTCCAAGGATTTTGAGACCAGCCAGCTCATGGGCGTTAAGATAAACTACGTTATAAGCATGACTTTTGTTATCGGTTGCGCTCTTGCGGCGATCGGTTCTATCTTATATTTCACTCCGCGTCCGTCGGTGTATCCTCTCTCCGGCTCGCTCCCGGGTCTTAAATGCTTCGTCGCGGCCGTTTTCGGCGGTATTGGCAGCATCCCCGGCGCACTCATAGGCGGATTCATCATCGGCCTTATCGAGACTTTTGTCAAGGGCAGCAGCATATCGGAATTCAGCGATGTTTTCACTTTCATCATTCTTATTCTTGTGCTGCTTGTTAAGCCCAACGGCCTCTTCGGAGAGAAAACAAAGGAGAAGGTGTGATAATGACCAAGAAATCGAAGCTGAACATCATTCTCCCGATAGCGTTCACAGCTGCGCTGCTCGCCTCGATGATTTATTGCGGCGAGTTCGCCTCGAGCGGCTCAATGTTTAAGTCCGTTCTCCAGCTCAGCGCCATTTATATGCTCCTTGCCGTATCGCTCAACCTCCTCAACGGTTTCACGGGGCTGTTTTCGCTCGGTCAGGCGGGCTTCATGACCATCGGCGCATATACCTACGCCATCTTCACCATACCCGTCAAATCCCGCGCGAGCGTTTACTACCTCTACGGCGTTGCGGATTGGCTCAAGAATGTCGAGCTGCCCGTCATAATCGCCCTTATCGTTGCGGGCCTTGCCGCCGCGCTGCTTGCGGCTATAATCGGCGCACCCGTGCTAAGGCTCAAGAGCGACTACCTCGCCATCGCCACCCTCGGCTTCGCCGAAGTGGTCAGGATCGTGGTTGCCTCTTCGCCGCTCAATAAAATAACCAACGGCTCCCTCGGCCTTAAAAAGATACCGGGCTTCGAGTCGTATTACGGCATATTTATCGTTGCGTTCGTCTGCATTGCGATAATCATGCTTCTGCTCAATTCGACCTACGGCAGGGCGCTCAAGGCCATAAGGGATGACGAGATAGCCGCCGAGTCAATGGGCATCAACCTCTCAAGGCATAAGCAGATATCTTTTGTTATCAGCGCGTTTTTCTCCGGCATCGGCGGCGCGCTCATGGCAATGTATCTCGGCGCGGTCTCCTCGACCACCTTCACGATAGCCGTCACCTACTTCATCCTGCTCATCGTCGTTATCGGCGGCATGGGCAGCGTCTCCGGCAGCGTTATCTCCGCTTTCATCGTCATTGCGGCGAGAGAGTGGTGGCTTCGCTTCCTCGATGATTCGAGCCTCGGCGTCCCGCTGCTTAAGACGGGCTTCAGAATGGTCGTTTTCTCGGTCGTGCTGATGATAGTCGTCCTCTTCTTCAGACGAGGAATAATGGGCGACCGCGAGCTTTATAACATTGCCGGCTCGGGCAGCCGTCTTAAATCCAAGAAGGGGGTGCGCTCCAAATGAGTAATAACGTGCTCCGTATCGAGGATGTAACGATGCAGTTCGGCGGCGTCGTGGCCGTCAACAATCTCTCAATGGAGATAAACGAGGGCGAGATAGTCTCGCTCATCGGCCCCAACGGCGCGGGTAAGACCACCGTTTTCAACGCTGTTACGGGCGTTTACCCACCGACCAACGGCCAAGTGCTTTTCCACGGCGAGCCTATCGCCTGCAACCACCCGCACGGCAAAATGCGTAAGCTCTACGCCGGCGAAAACCTCGGCAAATATACCAAAGTGGTTGAGCATACCCCCGATTTCATCGCAAAAAAGGGTATCGCAAGGACCTTCCAGAATATCAGACTTTTCAAGACCATGACCGTCTTTGAGAACGTGCTTGTGGCTAAGCATATGAGGCGCAAGAGCAATCTCTTCACCGCTACCTTCATGCTCAACCGCAAGGAGGAGAAAAAGATGAGGCAGGAGTGCCTCGAGCTGCTCGAGATACTCGGTCTCTCCGACGTCAAGGACGAGGTCGCCGCCAACCTGCCATACGGCAAGCAGCGCCACCTCGAGATAGCCAGAGCGCTCGCAACTGAGCCTACGCTCCTGCTGCTCGACGAGCCTGCGGCGGGTATGAATCCGCAGGAGACCAACGAATTGACCGCATTTATCAAAGATATCAGGGATAAATTCCACCTGACCGTATTCGTTATCGAGCATCATATGAATCTTGTCATGGATATCTCGGACAGGATCTATGTCATCGACTTCGGCAAGCTCATCGCGAGCGGCAAGCCGGAGGATGTGCAGAATGATCCCAAGGTCATAGAAGCGTATTTGGGGGTGAGCGAGGATGAGTAATATACTTGAGATAAGAGATCTCGTCGTCTCATACGGCGGCATCGAGGCCGTCAAGGGCATCTCGCTCGACGTTGAGCAGGGCAAGATAGTGACCCTCATCGGCGCAAACGGCGCGGGTAAGAGCACCACCCTCAAGGCGATAAGCGGCATAGTCAAGCCCAAGAGCGCCTCGATCAAATTCAACGGCGAGGAGCTGGTCGGCAAATCACCCGACTATATCGTCTCCAAAGGAATCACCCTCGTGCCCGAGGGCAGGCGAGTGTTCCCGAACCTCACCGTGCTTGAGAATTTAAAAATCGGCGCTTATCTTCGCAAGGATAAGGAGAAGATAAAGGCGGATATCCACCATGTCTATGAGCTTTTCCCGAGGCTCAAGGAGAGGGAATGGCAGCTTGCAGGCACTCTCTCCGGCGGCGAGCAGCAGATGCTTGCGGTCGGCAGGGCGCTGATGAGCAACCCCAAGCTGATCATGATGGATGAGCCGTCGCTCGGCCTTGCGCCGCTGGTCGTCAAGGGCATATTCGATATAATTGAGACGGTCAATGCCGACGGCATAACCGTCCTGCTCAATGAGCAGAACGCGAATATGGCGCTCAAGGTGGCGGATAAGGGCTATGTACTCGAGACAGGCTCTATCACCATGGAGGGCACGGGCGCGGAGCTTCTCGAGAACGAGGAGATCAAGGAAGCCTACCTCGGCAAGAAAAAAGCATAAAAATAACGGAGCTGTCTCGTTTGAGGCAGCTCCGTTTCGCTTTGTCATATATACTTTTTAATGAATCTCTCGACCGTTGACCAATAAAGCTCGGGGGCAACTATCGCGGAGGCGGCGTGCGGAGCGTTCGGCACTATCAGGCGCTCCTTTTCGCAGGCGGCGTTCTTATAGAGCGGGTAATTCATCCAAAGCGGAACGAAATCGTCTCTGTCGCCGTGGATAAAGAGCGTCGCGGTCTTGGATTTCCTGACCTGCTTCAGCGCCGAGGCTTCTTTGAAGTCGAAGCCTATCTTTATCTTCGCCGCAAGGTTTGCAAGCTGGAGGAACGGGGTCTCGGGCAGGCCGAGCGTGTCGCCTATCTGGACGCTGTATTCATCCCACACCGAGGTGTAGCCGCAGTCCGCAACGGCGCAGACTACGTTTGAGGGCAGTGCCTCGCCCGTCGTCATTATCACGGTGGCGGAGCCCATCGAGCAGCCGTGCAGGATTATCTTGCAGCCGGGGTGCCTATCGACGATATAATTTATCCAATCGACTATATCGAGCCGCTCAAGCCAGCCCATCGAGCAGTATTTATGCTCGCTTTTGCCGTGCGCCCTGAGATAGGGGGCGAGCACGTTGAAGCCCATGCGGTAGTAGTGACCGGTAAATACGCTGTCCGCCTCGGGCGAGCCGGTGTAGCCGTGGCAGGTGATGACAAATATATTCGAGGGTTTCTCCGCCTCATAATAAATGGCATGGAGGCACTCGCTGTGTGAATTAAAGGTGAAAACATCCTTATAAACTACGCTGCGGAAGAATTCAAGCCCCTCCTCCTTGGCGGGGGATTCGGTCAGCAGCGAATGCTCCTCTTCGCTGAGCATCGTCTTGTGAGTGAGGCGTTCAATGCCTTTTTGGCTCAGAAAATTCTCGACGAAGTAGTTGCCGGCTGCGGCGCAGGCAGCGCCCGTCATTGCAGCGGCGGCAGCGGTGAGCTTCAAAAAAGTTTTCGCTTTCATTTCTCTCTCCTGTTATTCGGAATATTTATGCCTTTGGATTTTAGCGGTGGTAGTCTTGATGAATTCGGTGCGGCGGATCTTGAAATCGACTATCTTCTTGTATGACGGCAGCTTCTCGTTGACGGCTTTGACGACGTTTTTGAAGATGCTCTTGAGCTCGTCGTCGCTTATCTCGTCCTTAGTTTTGCCTGTTTTTTCATGTATTTCCTCAAAGTCGGGGAAAATTCTTGCCGAGACGATAGTCTCTCCCTTGCTGTTCTCGTCGCCGACTACCAGGCACTCGCCGACAAGGTCACTTGCGCCGAGGTGATACTCCAGCTCCTCGGGGTAGATGTTTTTGCCGTTTGATGTAACGATCACATTTTTGCTCCTGCCGGAGATATAGTATCTGCCCTTTTTATCGACATAACCGAGGTCGCCGGTGTGGAAGAAGCCATCCTTGTCGATGACCTTGGCGGTCTCCTCGGGGTTATTGTAGTAGCCGAGCATGACCATGGGGCCTTTGACGCATATCTCGCCGATGCCCGTTGCGGGGTCGGGGTCGATTATCTTCGCCTCAACGCCGGGCAGGGGAACACCGACGGATTCCGCTCCGTGGAGCCTGTCGTGGTTGATTATTGCGAGCGGGGCGCACTCGGTGAGTCCGTAGCCGAATACTATCTGAATTCCGAAAGCGTCGAAATCCTTGAGTATCTGCGGGTTTATCGGTGCGGCGCCGCAGAGAATAAGGCGCATCGAGCCGCCGAAAGTATCCTGTATCTCGCCGAAGAATTTTTTCTTGAGATCGAGGCCGATGTATGAGCCTGCCTTGCAGAGCACTTTGCCTACCTTAAAGAGCTGCTCGCCGTGGGGCTTCGCATGGATGGCTTTCATTATCCTCTTGTGGACCGTTTCGAGTATCAGAGGCACGCTGACGAAAACGGAGGGGTTGAATTCCTTCATATTCTTCAGCACATATTTGAAGCCGTCGCAGAAAGTAACCTTCGCGCCGCAGTAGGGGGCAAAGAAAAGAATTATCGTGCTCTCATAGGTGTGGTGCAGCGGCAGCATCGAGATGCCGCAGTCCTCGGGCGAAATCTTGATAACGCCCATCGCGGCCATGACCTCGGAGCAGAAGTTCCTGTGGCAGAGCATGACGCCCTTTGAAGCGCCCGTTGTGCCTGAGGTGAAGAGCAGGGAACACATTGCATCGGGGTCGATAACGGCGTCAAGATATCTCCTGTCGCCGCTGTCGAGCAGAGCCTGTCCGCGCTCAAGGAGCTTCGCAACGGTCAGCGAATCCTCGCTCGGCTCGTTACGCATATAAACTATCGTGAGGTCATCCTTCATCTCCGCCCTGCGCCCGTCGAGCTTCGAGGCGAATTTGCCGTCGCAGATGAGCAGCTTAACATCGGCGACGTTCAGGATGCTGTTGATATCGTCAAAAAGCAGCTCGCGGTCTATCGGCACTACAACGCCCACGCCGCAGACCGTAGCCATATAAGAGAGGCACCATTCATAACAGTTATCGCCCGCAACGGCGATCTTTTCGCCGGCAAGCCCCATGTCCGTCAGCGCCGTGCCGAGGCAGTCTATCTCGTTTCGGTAGCGCTTATAGGTGATCTCAAAATGACCGTTTTTTTCATTCTTGATTTCAAAAGCAGGCCTGTCTCCGTAGAGCTGAACGCTCTGATCGATGAGATCTCTCAGATCCCTGATAGGCCTGACCTTATAAAACGGTTTTGTCAAAAGAAACACACTCCCGTCAGAATATTAAACTGTTAAAATTTTAACACATTGAAACTGAATATTCAAGGAACAAAATATTAATATTTGTCTCATATTATTAAGATTTCTCTAAATATTTCCGCTTTCGCCGTGACAGTGTCTAAATGTTGTACTTTTGGAAAAATGTACGTGGGGTTGCTTGAGCAAATGAAATATCGGTATTATGCCGTATTGTGCCTCTGAATTCTACAAAAAAGTGCAAAAAACCGCCCGTAAATCATCATTAAATATTGACAAAGTGTTAATAAACTGATAAAATACCTTCTGATTTCGGCTTTTTGGCGGCAGGTAATTTTTAACCGCTTTTTCGCCCAAAAAGTACACTTAACAGAGAGGTTTTGCAAATGGACTTTTTATCGTTTCTGTATCAGAATGTAGTTGATAATTTCAGCTACAAGATGATCGCCATGTGGGTGATAGGCGGCTTGCTTATCTACCTTGCCATCAAAAAGGATATGGAGCCTACGCTCCTGCTGCCGATGGGCTTCGGTGTTATCCTCGTCAACCTGCCGCTCTCAGGCGTTATCGACCAGACCGTCAATGGTCTGCTCCAGCGCGGCCCCCTCAGCGTGCTTTATGACGCGGGTATCGCAAACGAGCTTTTCCCGTTGCTGCTGTTTATCGGTGTCGGCGCGATGATAGATTTCGGCCCGATACTCTCGAATCCCAAGCTGATGATCTTCGGCGCAGCGGCGCAGTTCGGCATATTCTTCACCCTTTGCACCGCTTCAATGTTCTTTGACCTTAAAGACGCCGCTTCCATAGCCGTTATCGGCGCGGCGGACGGCCCGACCTCGATAGTCGTGGCAATGATGCTCAACTCAAAATATCTCGGCGCTATCATGGTCGCCGCTTATTCGTATATGGCGCTTGTGCCCATCGTGCAGCCGCCCGTTATCAAGCTCCTCACCACCAAGAAGGAGCGAATGATCAGGATGCCCTATAAGGCAAAGCAGGTCTCCAAGACCACGAGGATCCTATTTCCCATCATCATCACCATCATCGCAGGTATCGTTTCCCCGAACTCCGTTGCGCTTGTCGGCTTCCTGATGTTCGGCAACCTCATCCGTGAGTGCGGCGTGCTTGATTCACTCTCCGAGACCGCTCAGAAGGTGCTTGCAAACCTCATCACCATATTCCTCGGTATCACCGTCGCCTCCCAGATGCAGTATGAGAGCTTCCTCAAGTTCGACACGCTCCTCATTCTCCTTCTCGGCCTTGTCGCCTTCATCTTCGACACCGCCGGCGGCGTGCTCTTCGCCAAATTCCTCAACCTCTTCCTCAAGGAGAAGATCAACCCCATGATCGGCGCGGCGGGCATCTCGGCTTTCCCGATGTCCGGCAGAGTTGTGCATAAGATGGGTCTTGCGGAGGATAACCAGAACTTCCTGCTCATGTATTCAATGGGCGTCAACGTCTCCGGTCAGATAGCCTCGGTCATCGCGGGCGGTCTTATCCTCAACTTCTTTGCGAAATAACGAAAGGAAAGGGAAACAATAATGTATTTATCAATCATTTCCGCACTTAATGTTTTTGCCCTCTCTCTGTGTGCGGGCATCGAGTTCAACCCCCACGCGTTCATTGATAATCTGCCCTATATGGCCAAGGGAATGCTCGGTATATTTATCGTTATCGGCATCATCATCGCTATCACCAGCCTGTTGAATGTCGTTACCTCCGGCAAAAAGAAAAAGAAAGATAAAAACGACTGATAACCGCATTCGGTGCGATAAAGCCCGCCGTGTTAAGAAGCATGGCGGGCTGATTTTTTGCATTTTAAAATATTATTGAGAGTTATATTGACAAGCAAAATAAAACATGATACAATAAAATTGAAAAAAATACTAAAATGTCAAATATCACTTATTTATTAAGATTAATTAGTTATATAATTCCCACAATGGGTTTAATGTTATCGAAAGAGGTGATTCCAATGTGGCACTTATTTGTTTCACAAACAGACATTAAATAAATTATATGGAGGTTTTGTATGAAAAAGTTCTTTTGTGTATTATTAACGGTGGTAATTTCATTGTCCTTCTCGTTATTTGCTTTTGCGACAACAGATTCTTACTCAGTGTCTTATCCAGTTGGAAACGGTAAAGAATTCACGAGAAAGTATTATTTTGATAATGATAAAGGAATAATTGTTGCAAGCTTTAATGAAACTTTTTTTGATGAGGCTGCAATACAGGTTATGCATACTACAAGGTCTCATTACGGTGCAGTTTCTTTTGACAGCAGAAACGACATCCGACAACGAGCTCAGACGTATAATCGTTTATATCACACGTTCTGAAAATCGCTTTAGCAGTCACAAAAGGCAAAATATAACTTTTTTTAATTCGATAAAGCGATTGTGTCAAATTACGTATCTTTTTGTCGACAGCGTCCCATTGCTGTGTAAAGTAAAGAACATCACAATTATAGTGTCGATGATAAATAAAAAAGTTTACACTTTCCTGCTTAAAGGATTTGAAAGCTCGATTATCCGCGTCAATAGTAATCTCGTCAATAATTACAAGCGCGTCCGAAAAATCAAGAACACCGAGCTGGCGAAAGTCAAATTTATAACAGCCTTTGCAAGCGAAGTTAGTATAAACACGCTTATATTTCGATTGAAAAAGCTTAATTTTTTTTAATTCACGCTGGGCGAACCAAGTAGCAAGAGTCGTTTTTCCGCACCCGGGCACACCAAAAAACCCCGTAATCATATTTAATCACTCCAATTTTATAGTTGTATTAGACAAAAAACCCGTGATAAACACGGGTTTTTTTGTGCAATTAGCCACGTATCAAACGATATGCGAGACCGATAACGGCTCCACAAACAAAAATTCCAACAGATACAAGAAGAAGGGGATTGCTTGCGATAGTTGTTACAAGGGACGATATCCAAGTGTTAAGCTGCGTAAATACGGAAGCTAGTCCGTCAAGATTAGCAGTAACATCAGCAACGGCTGTTGTAGGCATCAAAACTCACCTCCTTTTAACGCTTAAACCGTGCAGCTATATCGATAGGCGCAAGCAAGAAGCGTATAAGAGCCACAGCAAACGTCAAAACTATAGCACAGGCAAAAACGAAAATTATATAATATTCAGTAGTGCCAAACGAGGGATTTTGCACTCCGAGAATATTACAAATAAAATCAATCATCTTTATTTTTCTCCATATCTGCAAGTTTTGAAAGCTTACGACGTATAATATAAGCTTTAATATGAACAAAAGCTACGTGAATAAGTTCAAAAACGACATAAGAAATAACAGAAAGCACAACAAGAACAAAAAAATAAGCTAAAAACTTCATTTTTTAACACTCCTAAATAAATTTAAAACAAAGGCACAAACAAGAACAGATAAAATAATCCAAAAACAAGATATAATCTGATTATTTTGCGAAATTATAGTATTTGTATTATTGACCAATTGAGAAAAATCATAGTACATAAAAACTCCTATTATTGTAAATCATTTTGTGACGGCGCAGAGTAACGAATGCCAAGAATAACGGAAAGAACAACACCGAGGACTAAGACCGATACGGCAAAATCAAGCAAAGAAACCGGCTGATTATCAGATGCATAAAATATAACTATTTCATCATACTTAGATAAAGTATGATAAAACAAGTCTGTAAACATATTCCACAACTGCATTATAGTGTTTGAAATATCAGTCAAAAATTTCACCGCCCCAAAATAAACTTAATTATAAAAGCAGTTATTGTCAAGCCGACAGCCGCGGAAAGCACAGCGGGAGCGTAGGCCATAATATCAGTTAGAACTTGATTAGCTGATACAAACGCCGAAACCATACCAACAAGCCCAGTTATAGTATTAATTATATAATCCCAAGCCGTTTTAAAAAAGTTAACAATCGTTTCAATCATCTTTTACGCCCTCGGCTCTCCGTTTTTTCTCTATGTTTTTCTTGAGATGAAGCTCTAACAATATTCAAAACAGAGCCGATAACTCCAAGGAACAAGGAAAAATTAACCAACGGTAAAATCCATTTAATTGTATAGGGCTTTTGTTCTCCGTTATAAATAAACGCGTCGAATAATTCGCCAAAAATCGACATTCCACGATTGACACGATTTATAAAGTCAACATTGTTTAAGTTGCTTTTAAGTTCATCAAGTTTTGACTTAAAAGCATTAACATGATTATCAAGCCCATCATCGGGCAACGTGCTAACCTCTTCGCCGTCGAACAACAAAGAGTTTTGCTCATCTAGTCTACTTTCGACGCCGGCATTAGGATTTACATGCTGAACAGTAAGGGGAGAAAGACGTATAGTCCTATTCGGAGCTATAACAAACTGAAAAGCAAGATAAGGCTCTCCATTGAAGACAAAAGACGCCTCAATATGACCTCCTGCCCCGGTGCTTTCTCCTTCAGTATAAATAAGCCGATTAGAAGTAGAAAAATCGTCCCACTGATTAGACTTATACAAACTAAATATATATTGAAAATAGTCTCCTTCAAAATCAAGAGAAATGATATAACTATGTCCTGCTATAAGCCCCTCAGGGAGCTTATAGAAAAGCGGAGAGGCATATCTTCCCTCAGTAACTGCTGTTATTGAAGTCCAATTATTAGATATTCCAACAACGGAAGTAGTTCCTCCGTAATCCAACTTTGTCATTTGATAAAACGGAACGAGTTGAACATCAGAAAAAGCAGAAGAGGGAACACAAGCTAATGCCAAACAACAGCATATAACAGCGATAGTATAGCACACACGACGGCGAGCACGCCGAGAAATTGAACGAGCTCCAAGCTTGTGAAGTAAGTTATTGAATTTAGAAAACTTTGGAAAAACTCGCTCATTTTTCATCTTGCAAAAAATTGAAATTTTTAAAAGACGGGGCAATTCTTAAATCATAAGAAGAGCCGACATCAAACGAGGGATAATTTGATGTATAAACCTTAAAGACCTCGGCACGTTCCAAATCGAGAAAGCTGGAAAGATAGAACGGGGGTTTATCCGCTCGTTTAATTTCTGAAACTTTTAAACATTGATACATAAAATCACTCCTTTATAATATAAAAAGATACCCAGCAGAAAGGGGAAGTATCATCTTCATTATTAATCCAATCAATAATTAAAGAGAAAGTGCGTAATTGCATTTTAGGACATTTGCGCAACAAATAAGCAAGAAGAAGATCACAATTAGAAATAATAACACGTTTTCCGTTTTCATAAACTATTGTATACATATATTAAACTCCATTCTTTAAATCATATTCAAGGCTTCGCTGATACTCCTTAACGCAGATAGCTAATGCACTTGAAGAAGTCAACATTTTAAACAAATCACGCTCGTTCAACATAAGATATTGTATGAGGCTGTGAAAAGAAATAGTATTTAATTCGTCGACTATTTGAAAGATACGAACTAAATCATCAATCTTGTCAGACGCAGTTTTTGAAAACTTTTTAAAAAGCTCATCAGAATCATTAAATATCCTAATATCGTTATCGTTATACTGTGCCTTTTCAGGATTATCTTTATGAGTAAGATAACGATAGTAGCCGACTCCAGAAGCACAAACACGAACGGAATGTAAGTCGCTTTCAGGCAAGCCGCAGGCTTTAAACCAACTTCTAATATTATTTAAAGTAGTAGCCGACGAATAAGCCAAAAGCAAATGATAATGTCCTTTTTTTGGGCTTCCGTCTTCTTCAACGTCTTTATCGTGAATAGGCGAAACAGCAAAAGTTAGATGTTCTTTTGCTAAAGCCTTAATAACATTATCAGTATCATATGTCGTGCTGTCAGGATAGAGTATTGCACAAAAATACTTGCTTTTAGTTGGCGGCTCCCTTGGCTTATTATCCATATATAACGCTCCTTAATAAAGTTTTGATATTTGAAGTCTTTTTATGCTCCAAGCGCCATAACTTCCATTCCAATAATTTTTAGCCCAATTCCTAAACCATACATCAGGCTCGTCTATATTGAACGACTTGTCATATCGAACATCAAAGACATTCTTTGAAAAGCCTTTTCCACGGATAGAAACATAACACCCATTTCCAAAGTCGTTGGGGTCACAAAAGACTTCACAAAAAAGATCAAGCCTTAAGCCGGAAAACATTCCCACAGGAGTGTTTGGGTCGTAAATGTCAACTGTCATTTTGTAATTCAAATTCATATGAACACGTCCTTTCTTTGATGTTTAAATAATAACACAAGAGAAAAGAAAAGCAAGAGGTTTTTTAAAAAAAATAAATAATAGACACTTGTTGATAAAATCTACAGATTTCGTCAATATGGGGGGGGGTCGTAGTGCCCCCCCATATTCGAAAAAAAAGACAAGACATAGACGACTTTTTTTAATGGGGCTTCGCCCC
>ENA-OOWZ01001031-OOWZ01001031.1-human-gut-metagenome-genome-assembly--contig:-NODE-1031-length-14203-cov-2.462963_pt1 | contig 14203 bp, 15 predicted proteins | sample MGYA00241580_ERZ501329 | MGnify/ENA primary metagenome ERZ501329 (study PRJEB25962, sample SAMEA2042923) | human gut metagenome | biome: human gut; feature: human-associated habitat; material: faeces... | reverse complement strand
AGGTTGAGCACTACAACTATCCGTAAGTGATAAAGGAACTCTATATGAAGTAACATTATCATCACTATCAGTAGCATCAATTAAAAGATATAAACTATTTTTATTATATTTTTTACAACTTCTTTTATAATTATCAATATGAAAACTAACATTCTTAAAAAAATCTTCTAATTTAATACCATTATCATTATAATCATATTCATCTATTTTAGTTTCAATATTACCATTACTCTCATATAAAGCACATTTAATCTTCTTATATAAAGTATTATCTTCACCACCACAGTAATTAATATTAGATATATATATTGAAGACTTATTATCATTATAGGCTATACTACCACTAATATTAAAATTATTACAATTAGCACTAATAGTTTTAAATTCAAAATCATCATCATTACTAAAATGAATAATTAAAAAAACAATAAGAAAAATAAATATTATAAGCAAAATAATAAACATAGATTTATAATTTTTCTTCTTACTAGTAGTTTTGCCATCTAATAAATCAGAAAGCGGAGTATCAAAATCTTCACTAATCTGCTTTAATAACATAATATCCGGTATATTCTTACCATTTTCCCATTTACTAACAGCCTGATAAGTAACACCATATTTCTCTGCAAATTCCGCTTGTGTTAAATTATTCTTTTTTCTAATCTCTTTTATAAGATTACCAATTTTCTCCTGATTCATTTTTCACTTCCTCTATTGCAAATTTATTATATCACAAAAACACTTGCTTCTCCTCATTTAATTATATATTATTTATCATGTTTTTTTGAAGCCAAGCAATCAACATAAATTTTATCTTTAAACATTTCTTTATATTTATCAATAGTTTCATTAACATTAAACCAATATACACTTGTTAATATTCCATCATATGGATCAATATCAGTTTGTTCTAATATACCACCTAATGCTTCTATTGTTTTAACAGAACCCAAATTACTTGCTTCACAAACTAATTTAACAGTATTTATATTATTTTTTTGTGCTTCAATTAAGCCTAAATATAAATTAATTTTATTATATCCTTTTTTTCTTTCAGTAGGACGTATTCCATATCCTATATTTCCATCAAATTTCTTCATCTTTCCTGATAAACTTAAACGAATATTCAATGCGCCAACTACTCTATTATCATTCTCTCTAATTAATAAAAAAGTCCTTACCTGACATTTACCAATTCTCTTAGCATATTCTTTATTTCCAAGATTCAAACAATATTCCAATGCTTGTTCAAAAGTATAACCATCTAATATTTTAGCTAAAATCTCTATACCATTAATATCAGAATTATAAAGAACTAATTCATTAATATAATCAATTATCTCGTTTTTTCTTTCAATTGAAGGAATTTCTAAATAAAAACGTTCCATATAGTACACCTACCATTCAAAAATATTATTTAATTTTTTATACCAATATACATCATTTAAGTTTTAACAAACATACACTTTCAACATGTTTAGTATTAGGAAAATTATCAAACAAAGTAATTTTATCAAGAACATACTTATCCTTTAACATATCAATATCTCTAGCTAATGTAATAGTATTGCATGATACATATACAATCTTTTTAGCACCACTATTAAGTAAATTATTAATAGTTTTTTTATCAAGTCCCCCTCTAGGAGGATCAACTACTATAACATCATAATTATTAATCAAAATACTATTAGCATTAACCATATCAAAACTAATATTTTTAATATTATTAATCTTCTTATTAACATTAGCTCCAGTTACAGCATCTTCATTAATTTCAATACCATGAACGTCATCAAAATTATCAGCTAAATATATACCAATTGTTCCAGCTCCACAATATAAATCTAAAAGACTATGACCACTTCCAGCAGACTCTTTAACTTCATCATACAACCCTCTAATCATATCAGTATTAACCTGAAAAAAAGAATTAGGATATATAGCATACTTAAATTTATCAACAAGTATATTAATATACTCCTTACCATATATAACATTACCATTAAAAACAATACTACTTACATTACCATCTAGCCTACAAATAATATCATTATTAATATCATCACCATTAATAATAACCATTATTTCATCAGTACCACGAATAACAATATCTCTAATACCATATAAATCACAATCATTAAGAATTCCAATAACTTTATTAATATTATCATTAACAAGTAAACACCTACTAATAGAAATATAATCATTACTATTCTTTTCTATCAAACATAACTTACCATCATTAATCCTCAAAGAAATTTTATTACGATAACCAAATATATTATCACTAGAAATAATACTAGGATTAATATCTAAACCAGCATACCTCTTCATAACATCAACAACCATATTTTTCTTATACATAAGACTAGTTTTATAATTCAAATATCCAAAATCACATCCACCACACTTATCACTATAAGGACATTTATTTTCTATTCTATCACTACTTTTCTCAATATAAGAAATAACCTTAGCTTCATTAAAATTCTTTTTTTCATTTATAATTTTAACATCAACTATTTCATTTGGTAAGACATCACTCACAAAAGTAATCTTATTATTAATTTTAGTTATACCTCTCAAATCATGAGACAATTTATCTACTTTAACTATCATTTCACATCACATAAATATTATATCAAAAAAAAGAAAAGAAGTCTATGACTTCATAAGTTCACTAATAATATCTTCTACTGTAACAATACCAAGAAAATTATTACTCCTATCAGTAACTAAAGCCATATGTGCTCTAGCATTGTTAAGAAGTTCAAGACAAGAAGCCAAATTAGTACTCTTGCTAATACATATTGGTTCCATCATAGATCTCTTAATACTAATAGTACCATTATCAAGTATTTCATCAAGTAAATCAACTTCATATAAAATACCTACAGCCTTACCCTCTTTATTAATAATAGGAATTCTATCATGATTATCTCTAAATATACACTTCTTAACTTTATATGAAGAGTCAGTATCATACAAATAAGAAACATCATTTTTATCAACCATAACATTACTTACCTTAAGTTTTTTTAATAAAACAGCCTTCTGAATAAACACACTCTCTTTTTCATCTACTACTCCCTCACCTTCAATTGTTTTAACAATCTCAACAAGCTCATCTTTTGTAGCGGTAACCTTATGATCATTCTTAACCTTATTTTCAAATTTACTAATAATTTTATTAAGTGGTATAAAAATAACAAACAAATACTTAAGTATATAACAATACTCCATAGCAAAATCTTCAGAATATTCCCTAGCAAGTATTTTAGGAATAATCTCTGTAAATATCAAAATAAATAAAGTAAGTATTAAAGTAACAATCCATATATATTTATCCCCAATTAAGTTAGAAAAATAAAGTGTTGTAAGAGAAGATACAGAAACACTAATAATACAATTAATAACCAAAACAACCGTAACAACCTCTGAATATTTCTGATATAAATCATATACTACTTTAGCTCTCTTATTACCATTATCTTTAAGTTTCTAATAATATTAAGACTAGAAAAAGAAACTTCAACTACAGAACAAACCGCTAAAAGAAATAAAAGTATTGCTATAACAAAAATCATCTAACTACAACTCCCTCTTTATTAAATAAAAAATCTTCATTATTATATAAACCTATCTTTTTATTTTCAAAATTACTATAAATATATTTATATTCTACTTCTATAAATTTTTTCTTGTTATAGTTATATGAATAATACTTATTATTATAATTAACAACAATAAAATGCTCTCTATTACCATCAAAAATATAAAAGTTATTAATCCTAACATCATAATTAGGACAATACTTATTAAATATATATTTATATACTTCTCCTAGTTCATATGTACCAATCATATAAGCATTAATAATATTTTCTGTCAAAGAAAGAATTTTATAAACAATATCACTATCCGTATAATCTATATTCTTTAATGCCTTCTCAATATAATAATCACTATAATCTGAATTAATATATCCTATTTTAATATCAATATCTTTATTATTATTATATTTATCAAAGTAATGTGTACTAAAATTACCTTGAATATAACTAATATCATTAAATAGATCAACTACTATAAAATCATCTTTAATATTAATCTTATTAGCAATATTTCCCTTTATAGAATTATTAATAATTTCACCACTAATACCAATTCTACTACATATATACATAAATATTTTACTAAGAGATATATTAGTAATTTTACCAGTTGATAAAGCACCCCATATATTATTAATAGTACTAATACTACCAAAAGAAATAACATCATTTTTATTATCAATAGTATCAGTATACATATAATTTTGTCCATGCAAAAGAAAATAATCAATAACATTAACATCAACATTATTAATAGACAAATTAATATATTTAGTATTATCAGTAATATTTTCTATATCTTTCATAGAATTAATACTCACAATAACATCTGTACTATTCATTCTATCACCATTATAATTGTACTATATAATAAAAAAAAAATAAAGGGAATAAACCTCTAGTTTACATTTCCTTTATTAAATATATTATTTCTTAATAGCAGTACCAACTTTAACAAGCCCACTAAAACTTTTATTCATAAGATTATTTTGACTACTTCCACTATCTTGAAGCCATACTCTCAAAGTACAAGTATAAGTTTTAGAAGCATTAAAAGTATTAGCAGAAGTACTCAAACTACCAAGTGATAAACTATCATTTTTTAATACATCACTAGTAAAGCTAGCGCCTGTACCACTTCCAAGATTAGTAGTAGTACTACCATCACTACAAGTAAGTTTATATTTAAAATCACTAACCTTAAGTGCATCATCAATCTTAATATTAATTAAACTAATATTAACAGCCACCTGATAACCATTTAATAAAGTATTATTAGGAAGTATAGTAAAAACACTCTTACTAGCATAATTATCTACATCAGAAACCGATATAGGCACTCCAGTTTTCATATTCATATATTCGCTTTGACTAAATACCACTGTCAAACTAGTATCGACATTAGCGGTAGTAACATTGAAATTAGTACCATTTGTACTAACGTAATAAGCATAAGATGTTCCCCACATACCTGCCACTGCAAGTATAGACGTAATTACTAACACAAAAATAAACTTTTTAAATTTCATATTAATAATCACCTCTTTATCTTACACTAATCTAGTATTATAATACCATATTTTAAATATAATATCAATATTTTTATTAATTACATTTCCAAATTATGATATACTGCTTGTACATCATCAAGATCATTTAATGCATCAATAAGATTACATACCTTTTCTGTAGCTTCTTCATCAAGAGCAATATAATTATTAGGTACAAAAGTAACTTCACTAACAATAAACTTATCATAGCCCATATTAGTTAAAGCATCTTTAACTTCTATAAAACTATTAGAATCAGTATAAATAACATAACTATCATCTTCAGTAATAAAATCAAGTATATCTAAAGAAAGAATATCTTCCATAAGTTTATCTTCATCATATACTTTTTCAAGTACTAAAACACCTTTTCTTTCAAACAAATAACTAACAGAACCATCAGTACCAAGATTACCACCCTTTTTAGTAAGTGTACTTCTGACAAATCCAGCAGTTCTATTCTTATTATCAGTAAGACAATCAATCATAATAGCAATACCATGAGGTCCATATCCCTCATATCTAATACTCTCATAATTTTCTCCATCGCCTCTATTTTTAGCTTTATTAATAGCAGATTCAATATTGGCTTTAGGCATATTTTCTCCTTTAGCCTTTTCAATAACCATTCTAAGAGAAGGATTATTTTCTGGATTAGGATCACCACTTTTAGCAGCTACGTAAAGTTCCTTAGCTAATTTTTGAAAAACTTTACTTCTTTCACTATCAATTGCCCCTTTTTTTCTTTTAATAGTAGACCATTTACTATGTCCTGACATATTTTTCCCTCCTACATAAATTACTAATATATAATACTATTAAAATATATTTAAGTCAAGTATATTTAACCCAAACCAAGATAACTAAGAACAGCAGGTCCTAAAATAATAAGTAAAATAAGTGGAATAAAGAAAAATACCGATATAATACTAATTTTTGTAGGAATTTTTGACATCTTAGATTTCACTTCCATTATTCTTTTTTCTCTAAGATAATCAACCTGATTGTACATTGTATCAATAATATTACTACCATAAATATTAGTTTGTGTTAAAGCAATAATAATATTATTAATACTATCCGAAGGAATATACTTTTGCATATCAGATAAACTTTCATTCAAACTCTTACCATATTTAGTTTCTCTAAGAGCCTTTTTAAATTCCAAAGCAAGTTCACTACTAGAACTATTAACAGTAATAGAAATAGCCTCTACTAAATTACGCCCAGTTTGAAGTGATAAAGTTAGAACTTCAAAGAAATATATAGCTTCAATATTAAGTTTAAAAGTCCTTTTTTTAATCTTATTATCAAGAAGTACCCACTCAAACAAATAATAATACAAAACAACAAAAACAACTGCTAAAATATAACCATATTTAAAGAAACTAAATATAAATACAAAGAAAAATATAGAAGTAATAAGTCTCATATTCAAAAAGTTAATAGCGGTATATTTAGAACTAACACCAAGAAAATTAATTTTCTTTTCAATTCTATCAATAAGTTTCTTATTATATAAACTAAAATTATTATTAACCATAATTACACCTCAATCTTAAGTATCCTTCTAAGAAGTAATATATAAATAATAAACATAATAAGTATAATAGCAATAATAATATATCCAAGTACAGAATTAAATAAAGGATTGAAAAAAGTTGGATTAAGAATATATATAACTATTACAAATATAACTGGTATAGCAATCAAAACCTTAACAACAAGTTTAGGTACACTACTTACATTTTTTAGTTCCTCATCAAGTTTTTTCTTATCAAATAAAGTTCTTTCTATAGAAGAAAACACTTCAACAATATTTCCTCCAGTTTTATTAAGTATTGTAAGTGATGAAGATAAATAAACAGCTTCATCAATTTCTACCCTTTTAGCAAATCTATCAAAAACAGTATCAACAGATAATCCATATTTCATATCCAAATACATTTTTCTAAATTCATCTTTTAGAGGTCCATCAAGTTCATCACTAGCAATTTTAATAGCCTGCAATGTACTCTTGCCAGATTTAAAGGCATTATTCATAACAATAACTGCTCTAAGTAAATCAGTAGCCATTTGTTTCTGTTTTCTTTTATAAATAAAGTGTAAATAAACATCCAATATAAAATAACCAATAAAATAATTAATAACAAAATCAAATATACCAAGAACTCTCGAAGAAAAAACTTGTGAAAAAGCAGTAAATACAACAAATATAATAGCAATTACAAACTTAGTAATAATAAAATCATATCCCTCAATAATTCCATGTTTATCATAACTAATATATTTTTCATACTTCTTAGCACTCTTTTTCAAGTAAAAGCTCTTATTAATTAATGGTCTCATTCTTTTAACAAATTTATAATAGCTATTCAATATCCTATCGCTATAAGAATAATAATCGCTTTTAACAGGATCAATAGCATAATTACTTATTCTTTTAGCTTTTTTTTGAGCGCTACTAATTCTAATAATATAAACGATAATTACAAATATAACAATAATCAAAATAATTCTAAGCATAAATACCATATTCATAATTATCGCCATCCTTTCTATTAATTAAACATATCTTTAAGTTCTAAACCTTTTCTTACAATTTTATCATAAACTAAAGGCTTTCTTTTATACATTCTAAACTCACCTACTGCATTACCATCACCAGATACACCAGTTTGTTTAAAAGTAAATATATCTTTAAGTAAAATATTACCATCTTCCATACCTGCTAACTCACTAATAGAAGTAATCTTTCTTTTACCATCAGATAATCTATCTATTTGTATAACAATATCAATTGCGTTTTCAATATAACCACGAACCGCCGATACAGGTATTTCCATTTCATTCATTAAAATCATTGTTTCAAGCCTATTTATAGCATCAATAGGATTATTAGCATGAAGAGTAGTAAGAGATCCCTCGTGTCCAGTATTCATAGCTTGCATCATATCAAAAGCTTCTTTACCTCTAACCTCCCCAACTATAATTCTATCAGGTCTCATTCTAAGAGAGTTTCTAACCAAATCACGAATAGTAACCTCTCCTTCACCCTCATAATTAGTAAGTCTAGTTTCAAGAGAAATAACATGTCTCTGATGTAAATTAAGTTCTGCAGCATCTTCAATTGTAATAATTCTCTCATCATCGCCAAGAAAACCAGATAAAATATTTAAAAGTGTTGTTTTACCAGTACCAGTTCCACCAGATATGACAATATTAAGCTTAGCCATAACAGCAGCCTCCAAAAATCTCGCCATATTAACAGTTAATGAACCATTTCTAAGTAAATCATCAATATTTTCTAATTTTTTATTAAATTTTCTAATTGTAAGTACTGGTCCTTTCAAACTAAGTGGTGGAATAATAGCATTAAGTCTCGAGCCATCACGAAGTCTAGCATCCACCATCGGATTAGCGGCATCAATAGTCCTACCAAGAGGCTGTACAATTCTTTGTATTGTACGAATAATATGTTTATCATTAATAAATGAAACAGTCTCATCCTTTACAATTTTACCATCTATTTCAACATAAATTTCATCAGGAGCATTAACCATAATTTCTGTAATAGCATTATCATTAAGTAAAGGTGTAATAGGTCCATATCCCATAATCTCATTTTGAATCAAATTAAATATATGTTCTCTTTCCAAAGAGTTCAAATCATAACCAACTAGAGTATTATCAATTTCATCATTAATATAATCTTCTAAAAGCTCATCATCAGGGATATTCTCTTCAATTAAATTTTGAACAATTTTAACCCTAAGCTCCTCAAGTAAATTTTTATTACGAAAAACATCATAGTCATTAACATCTTCATTTGAAGAAAAAACCTTAGGCTCAACTTCAAAAGCTTCCATTAAACTTTTCTTATTAGCCATTATTTTTCCTCCTTACCATGCCTATCATCAATCAAATCAATTGCAAGTTTTTTCATATTAGAAACATCTTTTTGATGAAAAGCATTAATACTTTTATTAAGAGTTAAAATTTCACCATTCATTACATATTTATCTATATTTTTAATATAATAACTACTAGAAATAGTATAATCAATATTACCTTTAATAGAAGTTCTAATATCATATAAAGACATATAGTCTCTACCAGTATCTCTAGAACTATTAAGAAGAGTTAAATAATTACTCTTACCAGTATTTTTAAATATACTAATTAAACTCTTAGTATTCTTTAAATCAATTAAATCATTAGTAACAATAAGTAATGACATATAAGAATTATCAAGTACAGTTAAATTAATTTCATCAAGAATATGTGAAGTATCAACAAGTATAACATCATATTCATGCTTAACCATATCAAAAATAACAGGTATAAACTTACTAGGAATTTTAGAAGCTTCTCTTGGATCTCTAGGACAAGCTAAAACATCAATATTGCTATTATAAGTAGTAATATAATCCCTAAACTCAGTAAATCTATTATTAGACATACTATCTACCATCATAAAAATATCTTTATCGTTATTAATATTTAAAGATACAGCAATACCACCAGAATACAAATCCATATCAATAATTAATACACGTTTTCCCATACTGCAATAAATACCAGCTAAATTAAGTGTCATAGTGGTCTTGCCAACGCCACCTTTAACAGAAAAAACACTAATTACTTTACCTGTCATAATATCACTTAACCCTTTCTATCTTTTTTTTACCATTAACTATTTTACCATTATATTCACTTTTAACAAAAGTTAAATTAAAATTAAACATCTTCCCAAAAACACCCTTAATATTTTTTTTTAAAGAAATATCAACACTATTATCAATAATCATAATTGAAATATCATCAAGATTATTATCATTTTCTAAAATAAGTGTATTCAAATCATCTTCATCAATACTATCAATATTATCAAGAGCATAATCCACTACCATATAATTAGTATTAGAAAGTCTATCCTTTTCGTATATAGCATTACCTACATCATATACTAAAGTAAGAATTAAAAGCAATATAGGAAGCAAAATAATAAACATTACAAGAGACTGTCCTTTATTATTAAGCCTCAACATTAGGTATAGTCCTTTCTACCTTTATGTTATAAGGATTACCCAAAATACGATTAAGTCCCGGAGTCATAATATCAACATCATCACTAATAATAATTTTAGTATACTTATCATCACTACTTATATTAATTTTAACCTTAGGATATAAATTTTTAATATCATCAATATTATCACTATTCTTAATCATTGCAGTAACATCAACACTAATGTTTTCAAGTTCATTTTTCTTACTCAAAATCATTCCAAAGTCAACTATTGCAAATAACATTAATATAAATATAGGTAAAATAAGAACAAATTCTACTAATGCTTGACCCTTTCTATTCATTGGACACTCTCCCTATTATCAAATATAATTATATCAAATAATACAAAAAAAAGAAAGATTATTTTAATCTTTCTTATTATTTTTTATTTTTACTCTTATCATCTTTTTGTACTGGAACTTCATCTTCATCATCTTTTTTGAATATAAGATATAAAAGACCAAGTACAACAAGAACAATAAGTACAATAATAACAACCTTTTCAGCAGTATTACTAGAGTCATCAGTTACAGTAACTGCATTCTTTTTAGATGCTTTTTTATTAACTATCAATTTATACTCATTAACATCACCATTTTCAGCAGTAACTTTAATAATAACTGTATTATCACCAGTTTTAAAATTCTCATTACCAGTAATTTCAACACTAGCACGATTATCTTCTGCTATTGCTTTAATATCTAAAGAATTAACATCACTATCAACCCTAATTCTATATTCATTAACAAGCCTATCAAAATCAATATCATAGTCAGCAATTTCTAAAGTTTTCAAATAATTATTAGATGAATAAACATAACTAATATTACTAGTAGTAACAACTGGTTTAGCCTCTTTAACAATTCTAACAGTATATACTTTAGTACTACCATCTTCAGCAGTTACCGTAATAGTGGCAATAGTTTCATCACTAGTAAGTTCATAAAGAACAAGTCCACTAACAGTAGAATACATATCAAAAGTAGAACCACTTAATATAACACTCTCAGTATCATAAGGAACTGTTAAAGTATATGAAGTAACATCCCTATCAAATTCTCTATCAAAAGTACCAACATTACTATTTAAAGATGCAAGATCATTGTTAGAACTAATATTTCTAATTATTTGTACATCAAAACCTAAATCTTCAAAATCGTAAGCATCATATACTTTAGATACTTCGCCACTAATACTAGCACTACCAATACCAATACCAGTAGCGGTAAATACAAGTGTTAACATTATATCATCATTATATAATGTATCACCAACACCAACTATATGTCCATCTTTATAGTTGCCACTGAAAGTATCATTAAACTTAACATCAGTAAGCATAAGTTTATCATTAACACTAACTAAAGCATTAATACCATCAATATAATCACTAGCATCATCACTATTAACAATTACATTAACCTCAAAACTATCACCTACAAAAACATTACTAGGAACACTACCTATAGATAATTTTAAATTATTATTATCTTCATAGTCGGTAATTGGATTTTCTCTAAGTGCATTATTAAGAACTCTAACATCATCAAAAGTAATAGTACCAAACTCTTCATCATCATTAGAAGTATATACATCCATAGAAGGCATATTAGTACCGCTTAAATAACCATCGATAGTAAGACCTAAATCATTTCTATCAAAAATATTATCATTATTAGCGTCTCCTACGACAACAACAGTATAAGAAATGGTATTACCCTTTTTAAGTTCTACAACATAATTATTATATAACTCACTATCATTATCCGTAACAAGAATTCCATTGCTATCCTTAACAATTACAGAAATATCAGACTGAATAAATTTATCTAACAAGTCACTAACTTTCATAACATCTAAGTTTTTATCATAATTTTTAGCATTAATAAATAAGTAACCATTATTAAACTCAAGTCCTGTTAAGTCATATAATTCATTATCGTTATTCTTATCATATTTAATATTAGCAGTGTAATCATAAGAATAAACAACGCCTAAATCATTGCTCAAAGTAATAGTATCAGTGTAAGTATACTCTCCTCCAAATACATTAGTCAAATCAGTAGTTCTACCATCAAACTTAGCACTAATAAGTTCTTCACCTGTATAAGTACCAATAGAAGTACCATTTACACTAACTAAATAACTTTCTTCTGGGGATAATTCTCCTACTCTAACGCCTAGTTTTTGTGTGTAATTAAGAGGAATATTAACATTATATATATTATCTTCTATAGGAGCAATCTCTTCTTCACCAAATAAAGTACCATAAACACCTTTACTATTATTTTTAATAGAAGAATCTAAATCTTCACTATAAATCACAACACCATTTTCAAGTATTTTAAATTCAAGTTTAAAAGTACCATCAAAATTAAATTTACCATAAGTAAAATCATAAATATTATCATTATTTAACTCTTTACCAGTCTTAACAATAGTATTATTATCAGTAACAACAGTACCATCTAAATAAGTATAAGAACTAGTAAGAACTACATCATAATTTTTGTCATCAAAAGTTCCATCATCGTTATCAGTAACCTCATCAAAATTACCATTACCATAACTTAAACTCAAATGATCTACATATAAATTATTCTCATCCATAACTTCACTAAGATTAACTTTTATATTACTATTCTCAGAAATAGTATCAGCAAGTACCTTAAATGAAGTGCCAAGTTGAGAAAAAGCCATAATTGAAACCATAATAAGTTTCATTATCTTTATTATTTTTTTCATTTTATCATCCTTTCTTTTCATTTATTCAAACAAATAATATTAAATTAAATTTTATCCCCCGTAGCACACCTCCAACTAAAACAAATGATAATAGTCATATTCATATATTTCCTCTTCTATCATCATCAAAATAATTATAGCATACAAATCGACATTTTTCTCCTGCTTTACACAAATTTGACATTTTTATCTATATTTTAAAGGCAAAAATACCAATAACTACCATTTTTAGCAAAAATTATCATCTTTTATAGGTAAAACAAATATTTTTCTTGACTAAAAATACTATTAATTATATAATATTATTGCTTAGCAGCGCATACTCTATTTTTAGGTAATGTGTCATTTATAAGTAACTACAGCTGCATAGCGAAAGTATGATAAAGACACCCTGCACTAAAAAGAGTATAACCTCTAAGAAGAAGGAGGATAGAATTATGGCTAGATATACAGGCCCAAATAACAAAAAAGCAAGAAGATTATCATTCTCTATATTAGAAAATGGTAAAGATATTGCAAAAAGACCTTATGGTCCAGGACAACATGGTAAAGACAGAAAAAGAAAACCATCTAACTATTCTGTTCAATTAGCAGAAAAACAAAAAGCAAGATTTATGTATGGTATTTCTGAAAAGCAATTCAAAAAATTAGTAAATGATTCAGCAAAAATGAAAGGTGTTCATGGTGAAAACTTACTTATCCTATTAGAAAGTAGATTAGATAACATCGTATATAGAATTGGTTTTGCCACTACAAGAAGAGGTGCAAGACAATTAGTTAACCATGGTCATATTACAGTAAATGGTAAGAAAGTTGATATTCCATCATACAGAGTTAAACCTGGAGATGTAATTGCTATCAAAGAAAATTCAAGCGATCACAAAGGAATAGAAATAGCACTTGCTAATAAAGTAAAAAGACCTGAATTTATTAACTATGATGAGAAAAAAAGAGTTGCTACTTATGTAAGATATCCTGAAAGAAGCGAATTAAACGCAGATATCAATGAATCATTAATCGTTGAATTCTATAGTAGAGTATAATTAATTACTCTACTTTTTCTATAAAAGAAAAAGAGATTACCGAAATAAATACTAGTAATCTCTTTTTATGAATTATTATGAACATAATAAAAACCCCTTAAGGGGTATTAATCGCTAAACTGGTGGCTCCAGCGGGAATTGAACCAGCGACACAAGGATTTTCAGTCCTCTGCT
>ENA-OOWZ01001021-OOWZ01001021.1-human-gut-metagenome-genome-assembly--contig:-NODE-1021-length-14241-cov-2.481320_pt1 | contig 14241 bp, 14 predicted proteins | sample MGYA00241580_ERZ501329 | MGnify/ENA primary metagenome ERZ501329 (study PRJEB25962, sample SAMEA2042923) | human gut metagenome | biome: human gut; feature: human-associated habitat; material: faeces... | reverse complement strand
AAGGCATGGTAGCAACAGCAGTACCTACTACATTATGGCGTATGAGCCGTTTACGTTTCCGATTCCGACTTACAATATGACGTGGGATTTTCCGTGGGAAGACGAGAATACGGAATTGCTGTTTGAAATGACGGCCAAGTATGGTTTGCCTTATTTTCAGAATTTCCTGAACTCGTCGTTGAAACCGGGACAGATTCGTTCAATGTGCTGCCGTTTGCAGCTGGATTTGAGAGAGCTTTTAGCCAGAGGAAACGGACTATTCGGTTCTGCCGAGCAGACGGGATCTGTCGGCGTGGTTACGATTAACTGCGCGCGACTCGGATATGTTTACAAAGGCAATGAAGCCGGGTTGTTTGCGCGGGTTGACGAGTTAATGAACATTGCGCGCTCTTCGCTGGAAATCAAGCGTAAGGTCATTCAGCGCCTGATTGATAACGGGCTGTTCCCGTTTACCAAGAGATATCTGGGTACGCTGCGCAATCACTTCTCGACCATCGGCGTCAACGGCATGAACGAGATGATACGGAATTTTACCAATGACGAGCATAACATTGCCGATACATGGGGACAGGCATTTGCCGAGAAGTTTTTGGATTTTGTCCGTGACAGGCTGGTAAAATTTCAGGAAGAAACCGGGCATATGTATAATCTGGAAGCGACTCCGGCAGAAGGTGCGACAACCAGATTTGCCAGAGAGGATAAGAAACGCTATATCGGTATTATTCAAGCCGGTACGCCCGATGCGCCGTTTTATACGAATTCTTCACAGCTTCCGGTCGGTTATACCGATGATCCGTTTGAAGCGCTGGATTTGCAGGCGCGCCTGCAGTCCAAATATACCGGCGGTACGGTGCTTCACCTCTATATGAACCAGCGTATTTCGTCCGCAAAAGTTTGTCGTGATTTCATCAAGAAGGTTTTGGCAAATTACCGCCTTCCGTATATCACGATTACTCCGACGTTTTCCGTATGTCCGAAACACGGTTATATTGCCGGGGAACATGAGTTCTGTCCGATTTGCGATCAGGAAAAGAAGGCAGAAAAGTTAAAAATGCTTGCAAAAAAGCAAGAAGTAGCGTAGAATATTATACTAGTGAAAGGGAGAAAGATGAGCAATATTATTAATATTGATGATGTTAAATTAGACGATTCTGAAAGACAGCGTTGCGAAGTCTATACCAGAGTTATGGGATATATCCGCCCGACGACGGAATTTAATGTCGGCAAGAAAGGCGAATATAAATCCCGCTTGTGTTTCTGCGAAGAGAAGGCCGTTATGGGATGCGAAGCCCGTGAATGCGTCTGCAGAGACAATACGATGGCTTTGGCTGCCGAGTAAGCGGTTAAACGGGGTTTAACCAGTTTAGCGGTCTGTTGATGAGTGCTATTAGAATCGGCGGTATTGAGAAATTCAGTATCGTCGATTTTCCTAACCGGATGTCTGCTGTTGTCTTTATGCAGGGGTGTCCTTGGCGTTGTCCTTTCTGTCATAATACGCATCTTCAGGATGTGAATGCCGAGACGAATATCGTCTGGAAGAAGTTTATGGATTTTCTTGAGCAGAGAAAAGGAATGCTTGATGCTGTGGTTTTTTCAGGCGGAGAACCTTTGGTTCAGGATACCCTGGGGGCGGCAATGGACGAAGTGAAAGCTTTGGGATATCAAATCGGACTCCATACCGGAGGATATCGTCCGGCACATCTTAAAGAGGTTTTGTCCAAAACCGATTGGGTCGGATTTGATATTAAAGCGCCGTTGGAGGCCGAACGGTATAAAGATGTTACCGGGGGAATCGCAGATGTGGAGAAGGTTCGGGAAAGCCTGCATCTGCTGATTAATTCAGGGGTGCCGTTTGAATGCCGGACGACTTGTGATCCGCGCTTTCTTTCGGTTAAAGATATTTATACGATTGCAGATACTTTGAAGGGGCTTGGCGTTAAGGAATATTATTTACAGAAATACCGAAAAGTCCCTTCCGATACGGATACGACGGAGAGTCAATGCCTGGCATTGGTGGAAGACACTGCACTGCTGGCGTATTTGCAGGGATGCTTTGACGTTTTTGATGTGCGAAAATAAGGGAAACTTCGTTTTGAATTGCGGAAAAGTTTTTTAATCTTTTTGTTAAAAATTGAATGTCAACGCTGCCGGGGAAGGTGATTCGGCAGCGTTATTTTTGGCGTAATATGTGGAATCGTTTTTGCGTAATATCGGTTTTAATTTGCAAAAGTATATAACATATTATTCTTTACATAATGATATTTACTAAATGTTAAGCGAGGGTGCTTTAGTCTCAAGTCGGAATGTCCGGAGGACATTTCGGGGTTTGAAAGCCTCTCTAATGACGCACAATGTAAAGGCGAAACTTTGCATGCCTTCAGTCGTGGACTGGAAGGCGGTAAAATAAGCCATAGTGGTGAATATACCGCACTGTATCATTGGACAGCTTTCAACTTCCAGTCATCTTTTTATTAAGAAGGCTCATTTTATATCTATTTGTTCGGATGTTATATTTTATACTTGGAAAATCAGGATTCGCAAAATTCCAAAAAACTTTTCATTATCTTTTTTTTGCCATATCCGTCAAAAATGACTTCACACTTGTCTCCGTCAACCCCGGTAATTCGTCCGTAGCCGAAACTGGAATGATGGACGCGGGTTCCTGTTAGTGGCGAAGTTTTTTTCGTTTGGTAAAAATAATCGTTTTTTACCTTTTTATAAGACGTTTCGTCGTCCTGAAACATATCATAAGCGGCGCTTTCATAACTGTCGAAATATCCGCCCTTGTCTGTCTTTTTATAGCCGCCATTATATCGGGAGCCGTAACTGCTGCGGTATCCTCCGGCATATCCGTCGTCATAATTGCCATAATGTTTGGAGTGTTGTCCAGAAGAATACGAATTAGAATAATTGTTGTTGTTTTTGCTGTAAGCGCTTGTATTTCCTGAAACAGATCCATAGCCGGTATTATTGATAAGTTCAATGCACGACGGAGGTAGCTCGTTTAAAAAACGTGAAGGCATATTGTTTTGCCACTGCCCGTATAATTTGCGGTTGAATGCCATGGTAATATATAAAAGCCTGCGTGCGCGCGTAATGGCAACATATGCCAGGCGGCGCTCTTCTTCTATGCCGCCGTCGTCGCCATCAAGGCATTTTTGATGCGGAAAAATCCCTTCTTCCCAGCCGGGAAGAAACACGGCGTCAAACTCAAGTCCTTTGGCAGCGTGCAAAGTCGAAACGATAACCTTATTGGCGTTATCGTTATATTCGTTGTCAATGACTAAACTGACGTGCTCCAAAAATTCCGCAAGGTTTGGATAATTTTCCTCGTCGCTCATAACGCTGATAAGTTCTTTTATATTTTCAATCCTGCCCGGTGCTTCAACAGATTTATCCTGTTCCAACATGGCCATGTACCCGGATTCGTCAACAATGGTTTCGGCAAATTCGCCCAACGGTATTGCCTGCATTATTCGCCGCCATTCCGTCATAAGATTGATGAAATTTTCCAAAGCGTTTTTTGTTTTACCGCTAAAAGTCCCTTCGGAAGTCATACTTACCATTGCCTGATAAAGAGGAATCGCATCTGCTTTGGCTCTGTTTCTGAATTTGTCGATTGTCTTTTCTCCGATTCCTCTGGCCGGCTTGTTGATAATTCTCTCAAATGCCAAATCATCGCTTGGTTGCAGTACCAGCCGGAAATAAGCCAGCATATCCCGGATTTCGGCACGCTCATAGAATTTCAAGCCCCCGACAACTTTATAGGGGATTCCTTCTTTAATAAAACATTCTTCAAATGCCCGGGTTTGAGAAGCAGTCCTGACCAGAACGGCCATTTGTTCATAATCAAAATCGTTGTATTTCAGTCTTTGAATTTCCTGAGTAATATATTTTGCTTCATCGTCGCCGCTGTAAGTGCTGACTACTTTGATTTTTTCATTATTGCAGGAAGAAACAGGGCTGTGCTCAGCCACTTTAAGCGTTTTCCCCAAACGTTTGGTGTTATGGCTGATGACAGCAGAAGCTGCCGTCAGAATATTGGCGACTGACCGATAATTTCGTTCCAGGCGGATGGTAACTGCTTCCGGAAAATCTTCCGTAAATTTCAGGATGTTTTCAATCTTGGCTCCTCTCCAGGAATAAATGGATTGGTCATCATCGCCGACGCAGCAGATATTACGGTATTTTTGCGACAATAAACGGAGAAGCAGATATTGTGTTACGTTTGTATCTTGGTATTCGTCAACCATGATGTATTTGAACCTTTCCTGATATTCTTTAAGAATGTCGGGATTTTTTTGCAGAATATCCAGCACGTATAATAAAATATCTCCAAAGTCGACACAGTTTAGTTCAATAAGCCTGGTCTGATATTCTTTGTAAATAAATACGGTGATATTTGTCTTAAAATCATTTGTAATCCGGTCGATAGTCAGCCCTTTGTCTTTAAAACGGGAAATCTTTTCCAAAACAGACTGCGGAGTATATTGTTTTTCATCAATGCTGTTGTCCTGAAGAATTTTTTTTATAACCCGCTTTTGGTCATCTTCGCCGAGAATTGTAAAGTTAGGCTTCAATCCGGCAAGTTCTGGGTATTTGCGTAATATTTTAACGCAAATGCTGTGAAAAGTGCCCAGCCATACATTGTTAACGGTTTCGCCGATAAATTGCCGAACCCTTTCTTTCATTTCGTTTGCCGCTCGGTTCGTGAAAGTAACAACCAGGCAGTTCCAAGGTCTGACATTGTTGTTTTGCAAAATATAAGCCAATCGGGTTGTCAGAACCTTGGTTTTGCCCGTTCCTGCACCGGCAAGAACCAACAAAGGGCCTTCGGTTTGTCTGACAGCATCCTTTTGCTCGGGGTTTAGTCCGTCCAAAAAAGCAGGCTCCGGTTTTAAAGCGCTGATATTGTCATAAATCGGCGCAGCACTTTCGTCATTGTCGTCGCTAAAGTCAAAAATGTTACTCATCTTGCAAAATTTCTTGTTTTTTGTTTCGTAAAATCCTATATGTTACCTTATACAGGATAAATCCGGAATGAAAAGCATTTTGTTAAATTTTAGAACAGAAATAAAACATTTGGGGGTATGATGAGCGAAGTTAAAGAAAAAATTATCGCATTGCAGAAATATCTGGATAGCCGGATTATCGGCCAGAAAGAACTGGTCAGAAAGCTGGTGATTACGCTGTTGGCAGACGGACATGCGCTGCTGGAAGGTGCCCCGGGGCTTGCTAAAACTAAGGCGATAAAAACGCTTTCCGAATGTATTCGTGCAACGTATAACCGAATTCAGTTTACGCCGGATTTGCTCCCGTCCGATATAACCGGAAGCGATATTTATATTGCGGAACGGTGTGAGTTTGAATTTCGAAAAGGCCCGATTTTTGCCAATCTTGTTCTTGCGGATGAAATCAACCGGGCGCCGGCTAAGGTGCAGTCGGCTTTGCTTGAGGCAATGGCTGAACGGCAGGTTAGCGTCGGCGGCAAACAGTATCGTCTTCCTGATTTGTTTATGGTTTTGGCAACTCAAAATCCTATTGAACAGGAAGGAACTTACAATCTTCCCGAAGCGCAATTGGATCGTTTTTTGATGTATATAAAGATAGATCAGCCGGATGCTGATACCGAGCGGAAAATCCTTAAGCTTGTCCGTACGGAACAGCGCGAAACAAAGGAACAGGATCCTGCATGGCAGGAGTTTTCCAAAACAGTAGGAAAAATAGCAGTGGAAGATATATTGACAGCCCGCCGCGAAGTATTGTCAATGCACGTTAGTGAAAGTTTGGAGGAATATCTTGTTCAGCTGATAGTGGCGACACGGAAACCCGAAAAATACGATGCGTCTTTGCGAGATAAAATATTGTTTGGTGCCAGTCCGCGGGCAACGATAGCTCTTGATAAATGTGCTAAGATAAATGCATGGCTGGACGGCCGCGATTTTGTAACGCCGGAAGATATTCATGCCGTTATATATGATGTTTTGCGTCATCGTATTATTTTGAGTTTTGAAGCACAGGCTGACGGCTTGACGACCGATGACATTATTGCCTCTTTGTTAAAAACAGTGCCCCTTCCTTAATGTATGAAAATAAACGGTGTATTTAAATGGTGTGCCTAGATGTTTTTTAAGAACGGGAATAAGACGGAAAACCAATTAAAAGGTCTGTATGCAGGGATAGATGAGCTTATTTCTCAGCGCAGATATTTGCCATATATCCGCCAACGCCATAACAGTGTAACATCATATCAGGCAGGGGATATCCGGTCGGCATTCAAAGGGCGCGGCATGGAACTTGAAGAGGTACGGGCATACGGTTACGGAGATGATGTCAGGGATATTGACTGGCGCGTAACCGCTCGCAAAGGCGATACCTATACCAAGATATTTTCAGAAGAAAAAGACCGCGAAGTATATGCTATGTTAGATTTGTCGCCGTATATGCTTTTTGGAACCAGAAAAGAGTTAAAATCTGTATCTGCGGCAAAAATTGCAGCTCTGCTGGGGTGGCAAAGCCTTGCCAATAAGGACCGTTTCGGAGCGTTGCTTTTCAATGGAAAGGAAACTCGGGTATTTAAACCGCAAAATAATCAGAAAGGACTGATGGCGGTATTTAAGGCGATAGAAACCGCCGGCTTGGATGCTCTGTCATCGGCAAAAAAGGATAATGGTAACAAAATTGCCGAAAATAAAGGGCTGGCTGAGCCGTTGAATTTTTTGCAATATAATCTGAAAAGCCGGGCGATGATTTTTATTATCAGCGATTTTAACAATATTGATGATGAAGCTAAAAAGGTTTTGGCAGCGCTAAGCCGAAACAGCAGGGTTTATTGCATAAATGTTTATGATTTGATTGAGGAAATCGCTCCCGAAAAAGGCGAGTATCTGGCTCAGTATGACGGCGAAAAACTTATTTTTAACACGTCGCCTCAAAATTTTCGAGAAACATATGCAAAATATTTTGCCACCCAAAGGAAAGAAATGGAAAATTTTTGCAAACGTTTTGATTGTTATTTTCTGAATATTCGGACTGACCGTCCTCTGTATAAGCAGCTAAAAATTTTATAACAAAGTTATCTTGCAATAGATTATTTTTCCGGTTAGACTGACGTTAAGGAAATAAGAGAGGGCTGAAGATGTACAAATTAAAATCAGGCATAGCATATATAACAGCCGCAGCCGTTATTGTTGCGCTTTGGGTATATTGGATTTCAAACCGGGTATCCGTCAGCGTGATTGTGCCGGTGTATAATTCCGAAAAATTTTTATCCCGTTGCTTAGACAGCATTGTAGCCCAAAAAGGAAGTTTTGAAATTATCGCCGTAAATGACGGTTCGACAGACAAGTCGAGGCAAATATTGGAGGCGTATGCCCAAAAATATAAAAACATTATTGTTGTAAATCAGGAAAATAAAGGTGTGTCTGCGGCACGGAATCAGGGAATGGCAAAGGCCAACGGTAAATATATAACGTTTGTTGACAGCGATGACTGGCTCGAACCAGATGCATTGGCTCGGGCAGTTTCTATTTTGCGGCAAGATTCTCCAGATATTTTGTTAGTGGGGTTTTATGATGTGTATGACCATGAATGGGTACGGCGTACCGGAGGAGAGGCAGCTGTTAGCGAAGCTCCCGAAGAAGCAAAATTTCCAACACGAAAGTTGGATAAGTTGGCGCTTTTTTCCCCGTTTCAAGCCCAAGATGCGCATAGCGACCTGTTCTATGCGGGAACGGGCGTACGCGGGCAGTTTTTTAAAAACGAATTTGTGAAAAAAAATAAATTATCATTCCCTCTGGGAGTAAAATGCGGAGAAGACGATGTCTTTGTATATCGTTCTTTTTTACACAATCCTTTGATTTCGATATTACCGGAACCGTTGTATAGCTACCGGAATCGGGTGGACAGTTTGGCCAAAGCCGAAAGTATAATTACCGATAACCGCAAAACCCTTGCCTTGCTGCAAAAAACGGAAGAATATCAAAAGGCGGGGCGGCGGACACAAATGCTTATAAATGATACATGGCTTTCATGGACGATTTTAGGTATTAGCAATTTGGCTCGCCACGGAGCATCTTTGGCGGCAGGACTTGAAGAGGCGTATCAGGCCTATAATACGTTCTCAGCCTATAATACGGAAGAAAGAAAATCATGCCGGAATTTAGAGCGGCTCCGAAAAATTTTGTTTAACTATTCCCGCTGAAAATCAAGTTTTCAATAGATAGTCGTCCTTTGCTTAATCTGTTTCTTTAATACGCTCAATTTCAGCGCCGACGCTTTTTAGTTTTTCTTCCAGCTTTTCATACCCTCTGTCAAGGTGATAAACGCGGTTGACAATAGTTTCTCCTTCAGCCGCCAAGCCGGCAAGAATCAGGGCAAAAGAGGCGCGCAGATCCGTTGCCATGACCGGAGCACCTGAAAGCTTTTCAACGCCGCGGACGATAGCTGATGCATGCCCGTGAATATTGATGTTTGCCCCCATACGGCAAAGTTCTGGCACATGCATAAAACGGTTTTCCCAAATGCTTTCCGTAACCAGGGAGGCTCCGTTTGCAACAGTCATTAATGCCATAAATTGTGCCTGCAAATCGGTCGGAAATCCAGGGTAATAATCAGTGTAAATATCTTCTCCTACAATCGTTTTGCCTATGCCGTCAATGATAATAGAATGCTCTTTTTCTTCAACGCCGACACCCATTTTTTCCAAAACCCGCAATGGCTGTTGTAAATGTTCAGACCGGGCATTAACCAATTCGATTCTGCCATGGGTAATTGCCGCGGCAATGGCGTATGAACCAGCCTCGATTCTGTCTGAAACAACAGGAAGCTCGGCATCGTGCAGCTCTTTAACGCCTTCAATAGTCAGAATAGATGTGTCTCTGCCTTCAATTTTTGCCCCCATCAGGTTTAAAAGGTCGATTAAGTTGGAAATTTCCGGCTCCTTTGCGGCATTTTCTATTCTGGTGGTGCCATTAGCCAGTGTTGCTGCCATCAAAATATTGCAGGTAGCGCCGACGGAGGCCTTGCTGAAAATAATATGTGCTCCGCTTAAACCTTCAGGCGCATCGGCAACGACATATCCGTTTTTAATTTCAATCTTTGCACCCATCTGTTCCAAAGAAGAAAGATGAATGTCTATCGGTCTTGCTCCGATTGCACATCCGCCGGGAAGAGAAAGTTCCGCATGTCTGAATCTAGCCAGCAACGGTCCTAGAACATAATAAGAGGCGCGCATTTTTCTGACAAAATCATACGGGGCAATAAGCTCTTTGATTTCATCCGCCTGATATGTATAGGTTGTGGAAATATGAGATTCAAATAATTCTTCTTTTTCGGAAATTTTGATTCCGAGGTATTTTAAAAGACCGTTCAAGAACGTAATATCAGAAAGAGCGGGAACATTCTTTAAAATGACTTTGTCATTAGTTAAAAGAGCTGCGCAAATCAAAGGAAGTGCAGCATTTTTTGCGCCGCTGATATATATTTTGCCGTTAAGCTGGTTTCCGCCGATAATTTTAATCTTATCCATCTTAAATGTTCCCGTTCTGACTATAAAAAATTAATTTGAGTGCTGAATCGTTTTTTTGTCTTTTTCTGATTTCAAAGCCTGTTCCTGCTGTTTTCTTTTTTCCAGATTTTTCTTCAACGCTCTGGCTTCTTTTTCAAAACGCGTGTTTTGAATACTCTTTTTGCTGTTTTCTTTTGGCATGACTGCTCCATTTTCAAGGGTAGTATTATATGCTTTATATAATAAGGCATAATTGTATATAATTTATTAAGGAAATAAATATGTATTTTATATCGAGGATAATTTTTATTTGGCTTAAAACAAAAAGTTATTAAAAAAATCCCAAATGAATGAAAATTTTTCTTGCATAAATAAAAAAAACTGCTATAAAAACTTTCGTTAAACGATGCGGGTATAGCTCAGGGGTAGAGCGCAACCTTGCCAAGGTTGATGTCGTGGGTCCGAATCCCATTGCCCGCTCCAATTTGTAAGTAAACCGATAGGTTATAAATAGATAGAAAGAGCACATGTTATATGTTATCAGTGCTCTTTTTTTTATAATCAAAAAAGTAGATTTCTGATTAACCAAATATCAATATAAACGTGCTACTGCTAATACAGCTATAGGCAGAAAATATTGTTTGGTATAAATGGAAAAAGTAATGGGATTATTTGGTAAAGATAAAACGGAAAACAAAACCACGCCGGCGTCGCAGGAAAAAGCGCCTGCGGTGGATATTCAGGGGCGTGTCGTCAGAAGTTCAACAATGAGCAGTGCTTCTCTATTGCACAGTGAAGCAAAAACGACATCTCCCAAACCGGCGTTTGCTGATGATTTGCCTAAAATGGTAAATGATGTTAATTTTTCAGATTTATATATTACGCCCGATAAGAAAAGCTATATCTGGAGCGGTAAGAGCAACAGCGGGTTAAAAGTCGGAAAATTTATTGACATACAGGATTTTATCACTGCTGTAGAAGAAAAATACGATGGAAAAAACAGCAGTTATTCTTTGCGTTACAAAGGAAGAAATTACCGTATTGAAAGGACTGTGGCACTTGAAGGAGAACAGTTCTGCGCACGAAAAATGCCGACGGAAATTCCTGATTTGGAAAAGCTGGGAATTCCTGGCGGAGTGTATCGCCAGCTGATTAGTCTGGCACCCAAAAGCGGTTTGATATTATTTGCCGGAGCAACCGGAACCGGTAAAAGTACGTCAATTTCCGCCCTGATAAAAAAATATCTCCAGACGGAAGGCGGATATGCCTTTACTATTGAAGACCCGATAGAAATGCCGCTTGACGGTGTCTATCAGACCGAAAACGGAGATCTGGGACTTTGTAAACAAACCACGCCGCCTGACGGCATTTGGGAAGAAGGAATTAAGTCGGCATTGCGCTCCAAGCCCCGTTACATTTATTTGGGAGAGATTCGTTCTCCTGAGGCGGCTGTTGAATTGCTGCGCGCGGCAACGTCGGGGCATCTGGTGCTTTCCACTATTCATGCCAACAATGTCGGCGATGCAATTAATGCTCTGGCAAAATATGCGGCGTCAAGCGGCATCAGCGAAGAAATGGCTTATGAGCTTATGGCAAACGGGTTGCTGGCTTGCATTCATCAGAATTTGATAGGTTCGCCGCGACGCCTGCAATTAGAAGCATTATTTGCCAATCCGGATATTAATGCCGGCTGTCAGGTTCGAGCAATGCTTCGCACCGGAAAGTTGAACCTTGCGACAATTATGGAAGCCCAGAAGACGAAATTGGAAAGAGGGCTGCCGTTATTTGATGTCTATAACAGTTAAAGCAAAAAAGCCGCTCTGTAAACGGAGCGGCTTTTATTTTAGATGCGGACGATTTTGATTGTGGGTTTGAGTGCAGTCGTTTAGCCGCGGCTTTCGGCAAATTTTTTCTCCCATTCCGGGATTTTAAAGCCGATGAGGATAAAGTCGTCGCTGATAACCAGAGGCCGTTTAACCAACATGCCGTTACTGCCGAGTAATTCCAGTTTTTCATCGTCAGCCATGGAGGGAAGTTTATTTTTTAAATCCATGGATTTATAAAGGAGTCCGCTGGTGTTAAAAAAGCTTTTTAACGGCAGTCCCGCGATTTTCTGCCACTTTTTTAGCTCGTCCGCTGTCGGGTGCTGCTCTGTAATATGGCGGTCATCAAAAGCAATTTGATGATCTTGGAGCCACTTTTTTGCTTTTTGGCAAGTGGTGCATTTGGGATATTCAATAAACAATACTTTTTTCATGAAACCTCCGGAAAATAATTTATTGCAGCCAAAGTCTAAATGTATTTTATTTTAAACGCAATTAGTTTAGAAAAAACTGAATTACCCGTTGATAAGCAAAAAGTTGATAATATATAGGCGTTAAAGATAACCGAGAGATAAAAATGCATAAACTTTCCGTCTATATGATAACTTTTAATGAAGAAAAACGGCTGGAGAAAACGCTGCAGGCGGCGAGTCGCGTTGCCGATGAGATAATTATTATTGACAGCGGCAGCAGGGATAAAACCGGGGAAATTGCCCGGAAATACGGTGCAAAGTTTTATTATCACGATTGGCACAGCTTTGCCGCGCAAAAAAATTATGCACAAAGTAAATGTGCCAACGAGTGGTTGCTTTCTTTAGATGCTGATGAAGTTTTGTCAGAAGGTCTGATTCGCGAAATAAATCAAATAAAATCAGAACAGTATCCTCAATTTAATGTATACAAAATTAAAATCGGAGAAATGTTCCCGGGATTTCAAAAACCCCGTCCGGGAACTAAAAAATATAATTTAGAGCGGCTTTATCATCGTGATTATGCCGATATGCCCGCGGATAGAATGACTAAAGACCGCCTTGTCCTAAAACAAGGCGCGGCGGTAGGGCAGCTTAAAGGAACAATATATCATTATTCTTATCTCAGTTTGAGCCATCAGGTCAGCAAGTTAAACCGTTTTACCGACCAGGTTTTGCAAACGGCGGTGGCTGAAAACAAAAAATATGGCCAAATACGCTTGGCGACGGAATTTTTCCGCCAGTTTATTTGCTATTATATCATAAAAAGGAATTTTTTAAACGGTCGTTGGGGATTTGTATCATCAGTCAATCATGCATATTTTCGTTTTTTAAAGATTGCAAAATGGTTTGAATACCAAAATACAAATAAGGAAACAAAATAAAAGGCACCGTTTTGGGGTGCCGGAGAAAATTGTTCTTAAAATTTTTTTCTTTTTGCCGCAAGCAGGCAAAAGCAAAGGCAGCCCAAAGGAACTGTTGCCGGAATCCATAAGGATGTTTGCCCGGTAAGATACGCCAGTACACAGATAAGCCCTAAAATCAGAGCAAAAATAAATCCGAAAACAAGCATCACGGCAGAATGGTACTTTCTTTTAATGTCAGGATTTCCGTCTGCAAGTTTGACTTCGGGATGTTTCTTTTCAAATCTCCAAAAATACAATGCTGCTCCGCTGCATAAAACAATGCCGGTCAGGCACCAAACTAATAGAATTGAATTTAATTCTTTCATAACGCAATAATTTAAATAAACTTACATATCTGCAATTAAAATAACGATATACAAAATATTTGCAAGAATTATTTGCTCCGAATTTTTATGTTCGGCACCTTTGGGCTTCAGAATGTGCCCGAATTTTCATTGCGGTTTAAAATGCATGGCTGCAGAATTTATGCAAAACCTTTGTCCGGTCGGAGTCGGACCGTCTGTAAACAGATGGCCGAGGTGTGAGTTGCATTCGGCACAGATAACTTCAGTTCTGGACATTCCATGGCTGAAATCGGGAACTAAGCTTACACTGCCAGGAATCGCTTCGTCAAAACTTGGCCAGCCGCTGCCGGAATCAAATTTGCTGTCGGAAATAAAAATTGGATTACCGCAGGCGCCGCATACAAAAATTCCGTCTTCATCAATATGCAGGAGAGAGCCGCTGAAAGGCTTTTCCGTACCTTTTTCCCTTAAAATGCGGTATTGCTCGGGTGTCAACAGTTCCCGCCATTCATGGTCTGTTTTATCTTTTTCGGCTTTGTCCGTTTCTTTATTGTCAAAAATGGAGCATTTACTTTTTCCTCGTTTCGCCAAGTATTTCTGATGATATTCTTCCGCCGGATAAAATGTCTGTTCGGGCAAAACCTGCGTAACGACGGGAGTTCTGTATATTCCGGATTCGTTTATTTGCCGGATTTTGGCCAATGCGGCAGCTTCCTGTTCTTCATTGGCCGTAAAAATGGCCGAACGGTATTGGGTTCCGATATCAGGCCCCTGCCTGTTCAGAGTTGTCGGATTGTGGCTGGCAAAATAAATATCCAAAAGTTTATCGTAGCTGACAATCGTTTCATCAAAATTAACCAAAACAGCTTCTGCATGGTTTGTATCTCCTCTGCAGATTCTTTCATATGACGGATTCTCCAAAGTTCCGCCGGTATAGCCGGCTAGTGTGGAAACAACCCCGTCTACGGCGTCAAATGCAGCTTGTACGCCCCAAAAACAGCCGGCGGCAAAAATTGCGTGTGACAATTCCATTTGTTTTCCCTTTCCCTTTTCCTTATATCATTACGTCTTGTTTTCTGCGTGCCGGTAATAATATATGCCGTTTTTTTTCGTATTAATCCGTATCTATTCCATTGTTCTGGTAGCCGTCTCTGCAAATACTGTATCTATGGAAACGTTTGGGCAAAAACGGATAGAACTCTAAAATTGTTTGGAAATTTAGCCGGAAAA
>ENA-OOWZ01001001-OOWZ01001001.1-human-gut-metagenome-genome-assembly--contig:-NODE-1001-length-14375-cov-2.249581_pt1 | contig 14375 bp, 17 predicted proteins | sample MGYA00241580_ERZ501329 | MGnify/ENA primary metagenome ERZ501329 (study PRJEB25962, sample SAMEA2042923) | human gut metagenome | biome: human gut; feature: human-associated habitat; material: faeces... | reverse complement strand
TATCGGAGCAGGATCTTTAAATCAAGCAATTAAAGCCATCGCTATATGTCGTGGTTTTGTAGCACCAACCGGAGATAACTTAGTTGTCATACCAGCATTTAATGACATAATAATTAATGGTGAGCAAAAAACAGCTATCAAACTTATTATTACAAACAAATAACGGACCAATCATCCGTTATTTTATTTTTAAAGATATAATTAATGGGTCAAATAATTCTAGTATTCCATGTATTAAGAAAAAATATCCCAACACTAACACTTGTATATCATTTTCATAATATAAATTCATTGTTGTTAAAAGTCCTACCAAGATAAATAGCACTAAACTAATAACCTTTATAATCCACATTCTATTCTTCCTATCATTATAATAATCACTTTTTTTTAGTTTAATAAGAGATAACAGAATTATCCAAATAAGTAAACATAAAGCTAAGTACCAAGGGACTTGGCTAATATTTAATTTAAGGGCTATAATAAATACAATGATGGATGCTAAACTTGTAAATAATCCTTCATAATCTTTACTCTTACTTGTTAATAAAAATTTAATTAAGTTTAGTATTGCATAAACACCCAGCACACCTAAAAATATACATTTTACTTTTACAAAATGAAATAAGGGAAACAATAACATAACACTTCCACATATTATTAAAAACACAGATGTAATTAAATCAACAATTTGTTTCTTTTTCATAAATCCTCCACTTACATTGTATCACAAACAACTAAAAAAAGCATTATAAATTTCTTTTTATCAATTGATTCAACTCAACAGCATATTCCATTGGAAGTTCACTTTTAAATTCATCAATAAAACCTAAAACAATTAGCTCCGTTGCTCTTTCTTCTGGAATACCTCTACTCATCAAATAAAATAATACATCATCACTAATTTTTGATACTGTTGCTTCATGTTCAATGTTACTTGTAACATTTCCAACTATATTCGTAGGTATTGTATCAGACATTGATTTATCATCTAGTATTAAACTATCACATTTTACCATGGCATCACTATTTAAAGCATTTTTCTTTATTTCAACCTTACCACGATATGTAGCATTTCCACCATTTCCTGCAATACTTTTAGAAACAATATTACTTTTAGTATTTTTTCCAATATGAATCATTCGAGCCCCACTATCTTGCTCTTGTCCACTCTTAGCAACACTAATTGTTATACATGTTCCCCTAGAATTATCGCCTTTTAAAACACAACAAGGATATTTCATAGTTACTTTGGAACCAATATTTCCATCAATCCATTCCATAACCCCAGATTCATCCACTAAAGCTCTTTTTGTAACTAAATTATACACATTTGTTGCCCAATTTTGAACCGTTGAATATCTACATTTAGAATTTTTACCAACATAAATTTCCACAATTGCTGCATGCAAACTAGATTCACTATATGATGGCGCAGTACACCCCTCTACATAATGCAAACTAGAATTATCATCTACAATAATTAATGTTCTTTCAAATTGTCCCATATTTTTACTATTTATTCTAAAATAACTTTGTAAAGGTCTATCAAGTATAGTATTTTTAGGAACATAAATAAATGAACCTCCACTAAACACCGCTGCATTTAAAGCTGCAAATTTATTTTCGGTGTAGGACACAATTTTGCCAAAATATTTTTTAACTAAATCAGGATATCTTTTAATAGCATCTTCAATTGATGTAAATATTACATTTTTCTTTTCCAACTCTTCAATCATATTATGGTATATTACTTCACTTTCATATTGAACACCCATACCCCCAAAATGTTTTTCACTCTCTAAAACACCCACACTATCAAGTTCATCCACAACTGGTTTTAAAATATTATTCCAATTATTCTCTAGCTTTTTATCTGCTTCATTATTTTTATAATAAATAACATCATCAAAATTTAAATTAATTTCTGGACCAAACAGAGGCATCTTTTGTTCCATAAAAGATTTATATCCTTTTAATCTATAATCTAAAACCCAATCACTTTCATTTTTTATTTCAGATATTTTTTTTACTTTTTCTTCACTTAAACCAACAATTTCCATCTTACTTATCTACTCCATCAAGTATTTTAACAGCACTCTTACTTGATAAAAGTGCACAATTTTTTCTAGCCGGTTGCATATATATTTCATCAAAAACATTAAGTTCTCCAAGGATTTCAGAATTATATTTTTCTTCATTAATCATATTTTGATAATTACTTATTATTTCTTTTGCTTCTTCTACACTTTTGCCAATCAAACTTTTAACAATTATACTTGTTGCACTTGTACATATTGCACATGCTTCCCCATCAAAACAAGCATCAACAACTTTACCATCTTCTATTTTCATCATTAAATCTATATTATCAATACATGAATCACTCCTTGTATTAGCTTTAACATAAGATTTATCTTCTTTTAAACCTCTATTCGTAGGGTGTTGATAATTATCAAGTATAATTTCTCTTTTAGTTTCTTTATCCATTAGATACCTCCATTATTTTATTCATAAACTCCTTCACAATCATTTCTTTCTTATTACCATTACCAATTAACAATGCCTCCATCATTAATTTAGTAGCATCTATCTTACTTATACCTCTACTCATCAAATAAAACATTTTATCTTTATTAAATTCTCCGATATATGCTGCATGCTTAGAAAATGTATCATAATTTCTAATAAGTAAACCCCAACTCCATTACTTAAATTAACTATTTGATTTTCTTCTAAGCAACTTACTTTATATGCTTCTTTTGGCACAATTCCTGTTATATCAAACTCTAACACACCATCTAGTACATTAACACCATGACATATTACTTCACTACTTGTATTACTAAATTTATGTTCCACCTTAACACTACACTTATTACTTTTATATCCCAATATGCCTAAGTGATATTTTACTTTAGCAAACTCTCCATTTAAATTAATATTTACAGAAACATTTTTATCCACAATATAATGATATATTTCTAATGTTTCATTTTCTTTTATATCAAAATTAATATTCTCATCATTAATATATATAACTTTATTCATTATAACCTACTTGTTCAGTTTCTAATGCCAAAGACATATCACCAGTTTTAACGATTTTGCCATTTTTCATAATATGAACATAATCTGGTTTAATAGCCTCAAGTATCCTTGGATAATGTGTAATAATAAGGATTGATGTATCAGGAAACTCATTTTTATACTCATTTATATTTTCACAAACTACTTTTAAGGAATCAACATCTAACCCAGAGTCAATTTCATCTAAAATAATAAGTTTAGGTTTTAATATCTTTATTTGTAACACTTCATTTTTCTTTTTTTCACCACCAGAAAAACCGGCATTTACATCTCTATGAATCATATCACGAGAAAAATTTAAATCATCTAAAGATTTATTTACCTCACTAATAAACTTAAAATAATCAATATGATTACCAGTTTGTTCTTCATAAGCATTTTTTAAAAATTCACTATTTGTTACGCCATCAACCACTGTTGGATCTTGCATTGCCAAAAATATCCCTGCTTTAGCTCTTTCATCTACACTTAACTCATTTAATCTTACATCATTAAATATAATATCTCCATCTAAAACATTAAAAAGAAAGTGTCCCATTATTGCTTTAGAAAGTGTAGATTTTCCTGTTCCATTTGGCCCCATTATTGCATGTATTTCTCCATCTTTAATTTCTAAATCTAATCCATCTAAAATCTTTTTATCTTCATTTTTTAAACTAACAACTAAATTTTTTATACTTAACATATTTACCACCTTACTTATTTATCTTTTCAACTAATGTTATTACTTCATCAATTATTTCTAAATTATTATTTTTTATATTATCAACCATACACCCCTTCATATGGCTCGTTAAAATATTATTACCTAGACTTTTTAAAGAATGCATTGATGCCGATAGTTGCATAATTACTTCTCTACAATATCTATCATCTTCCACCATTTGCTTTATCCCTCGAATCTGTCCTTCAATATGACCTATATGTGGCATACCATTCGCTGTTGGTGGTCCATCATAAAATGTGAAATATCTTTTCCCTTTATTCATATCAAAATTCTTTTTTATAATATTTTTCTTTTCTTCACAACTTCTATGTTTATTTTTCTTACACATTTTACATACTTCATGCATACTTCTTCCACCCAGAAGTATTATACACCCTAGGGGGGTATGATGTAAAGATTTTTTAACAACAAAAAAAGTTCGTAACTACGAACCTTTTATCTTGAAGAACCATAATTTCTACTATTTTCAAATTGTAAATATTCAGCATCACTAGCTATAGCTCTAACAATCTTGTTTCTTGTCCAAACTTCACTTTCTTTTTTATTAACAATACCAACCACATACATATTTCTTAAAGGAACTTTAAATTGTTCCAAAGCGATTTTTATAGCTTGCTTCATATAATCCGTCTCCTCTTGCCTAACAAAAAAGTCAAACCCTAAAAAATCAGGTCCTCCACAACGAACATCAACTGGATCATTTACTACACAATCAACAGATATATGAGAACAAGAAATTATTTTTTCTCTTTTCATAACCAAAATCCTCCTTGCGCTATATAATAACACAAATTAAAATTTAAAACAAGTTTTTTCCATCTTCACTTGCATAAATAAATATTATCTTGTATAATTTAGTTATGCCGCTATAGTATAATGGTATTACAAATCCATGGTAAGGATTAAATCAGTGTTCAATTCACTGTTGCGGCACCATTTAGAGATTTAAGTCCGTATCTACGGGCTTTTTTTTAAATTTCTAAAAACGAATTGAAATAAATGGATTTTTAGTCATAAATTTGTTAAAATATATTTGGAAGTGATTTTCATGTACATAAATAAGATTATTGAGCTTTTACAAAAATATATAAATGATTATGAAGCAAAAAAATATGAACTAGAAGTTTTAAAAACAAAAAAACAACTTTACGAAGAACTTATTCCTCTACTAGAAAATAAAACAGAACTAAATGATAACAAATTATTTATAAGTGTTCTACTTAGTAGTATATATAATAATGAAGAATATAACATAGAATTCTATAAAGCCATATATTCATATAATCAAAATGATGTAATACCTCTGGATTATCTTGATATCAAAATAAAACAACAATACAAAAACACTGTTGAAAAAGCCATATCTTTAAAAAAACAACTCAAAAATGCTTATTACAAATTTTCAACAGCAAGAAAAGTGCGTTTTCCACTTCAAAAAAGAAAACCATTATTTGACCAAAACTTTACATTCAAAAATATTCAAGCAATAATTTCTTACTATGCTACAATGGGAGAAATTTCTGAAAAAGATGAAGTTTTACTTAACAATGAGTTAGAATTTTACAACAATAATATTATACCAACACAAAATCAAGAAAAAGAATACAAAACTAAAGCGTATAATGAAGTTCCAAATATTTTAGATAGTGGTTTTGAAATGTTTGATTTAATTGAGGTTAATTCCAACAGATTAGAAACAATAAATAGTTATGTTAATGATTTAAAATCATATATTAACCAACTTAATATTGATGAAATAATACCAGTTATTGAGTCTTATCAAAAATACAATTTAGAAACCAATGAGTACAATTATATTGTCAATGAGATATTAAAAATGTTTTTATTCGAAGCATTAGATTATTATAAAATTCTTCTTGATATAAGTATATATAAAGACAAAGAATCAAGGCATGAAGCAATCCAAACATATAATGAATACTTAGATAAATACCTATTAATAAGGGATTACTACAATAAAATTACGGACATAGAATTAAATGATGAAGTTGAAAATTTAGAGGAACCTGAAGAATTTGATGAACCAATAGATGCAATAAATCCACGCCGATTAATATTCTCTCACCCAGCTAGTAATCCGACAAAATCTAGATTAATCGATGATTTAAAAGATGTACCAGAAGAATATTTTGAAAGAGTCCAATCTTTATTAGAAAATTTTATAGTTTACAAAAAAAGATTTAAAAGTCTTACAACTAATAAACCAGGCTTCATGGAATTAAAAGATGACCAAGTTAGAATTGTTATGAAACATACTGCTAATAATATTTATTGTGTAATGGGAGTTTTCGCTAAAAAAGCAAATAATGATAGAAAAATGTATCGAACAATGTGTAATAGAACTGTTACAGATATAATAACAAAAGAAAAAGAAAAGCAAGAATTAGCCTTAGGTGAATTAACAATGCAAGAACTAGCTAGAATTGTTAAAGAAAAAGCAAGAAAAGGTTCAAGATAACACAACTAAAAAGGAAACTCAATTGTTTCCTATTTTTTATACATTTCTTTAGCTTTTTCCATATTTTCTTTAGAATAACCAGCTAAGACATTAGGCACTTTATTAATTATATCTTGATATAATTCTTCAAAAGAAGCTTTATTTTTCTTACCCCATGTATTTACTACAGCTACTACATTACTTTTACCATTATTAGTTACAACATAAATACTTTTACTAGTTGTAATACCATTTTGTTTAGTTATAAATGGATATACCCACACAATATCATTTAATTCAATTAATTTAACACCACCAGCATAACTAAGTAAATATCTATCAGTTAAATAAACTTTACATTTCTTATTATGAATTCCTTTGCCACTTTTTACATCTTCTTCTATTTTTTCAAGTTCTCTTCCACATTCTTCCAATATCTTTTTACTTTTTTTATTTCTAACAAAATAAACTATTATTAAAATTAATCCACTTAATGAAAAAACACCAAATAATATTAAAGCAAATATTCCTTCTTCTTTGTTATCCCATGTTGTATCAAGATAATTTTCTCCTACTACACTTTTAAGCTCATCAATTGTATAAGTATTACCATCTTCATCTTTCAAAAATTCTTGTAAATATTTAAACACTTCTGTATCACTTTTTGATACATTTCCATAAACCATCACTGGATTAGGTTTTTCTATTTCAGTTTCACTCAAAGTATATTCTTGTATTTTTCTTAAACTTTCTAAACCACTTTTATCAAGTACAATTATAAAAGGATTATCATTTTCATCAAAAGCTATATAATAATCTTTTTCTTTACCATCCAAAGTTTCTGTAGCAAAAGCACTATCAAGTAAACTAACATTTAATTTAGCATAAACATTTTCACTAGTATTTTTAGTTAAAACTTCATATTCTGCATTAACTTCACCAGAATATATAAGAAGACCTAACCCCATAAATACTACAAATAAAATAATACCTATAACAAGCATACTTTTCTTACATTTAATATTTTTATAAACATTCATAATTTAAACACTCACCTTCATAACAACATTATACCTTTTTTAAACATTTAAGTAAACAATTATTTATAATATCTAATACTAAATTTAGTACCATTATTACTACTTACCCTAATTGTTCCATTATCTCTTTCTATTATTTCTTTAGCTAAAGAAAGTCCAATACCAAAATTATTACTATTATTATTTTTCTTATAAAATCTATCAAATATATGCTTCATATCTTCATTACTTATACCATCACCACAATCAATTATATCAATGCTTACATACATTCCATTATCCTTATAATTTATGTAAATATCTCCATTATCTTTACTATACTCAATTCCATTTTTTAATATATTAGTTATTGCTTCACATTCCCATTTGTAATCTCCCTCAAAAGCTACATCACTTTTACCACTTACATGAATATTTATATTTTTAAGTTCTCTTAATATATCAACATTTTTTAAAACATCAAACAACAAATCTTTAACAATTATTTCTCTTTTTTCAAACACAACTACATTTGCATCAAATCTTGATAATTTTAGCATTGCAATAATTAAAAAATTAATATTTTCAATCTGTATTCTTATGTCATTTAAATATTCTTTTTGCTTTTCTTTACTAACATGTTCTTCAAGTAATGTATCAATCATAATCATAATTGATGTAAGGGGTGTCTTTAATTGATGAGATATATTAGCTAAATTATCCTTTATTTTAATTCTTTCTTTATTTTCTTTAGCATATAAGCTTTTTAAACTAACTGTAGTGGTATATACTTCATTTTTTAAAATAGATAAATCTCCTTCAATATTATCAATTATTTCTAAATCATATATTCCATCATTTATTCTTTTCAAATAATTCGTAATATTATCTATCTCTTTACATCTTTTTTTCTTATCAATTACATATAGAGCAATACATAATCCTCCGAAAACCCCAAACAATATTACATTAATAACAATATTTTTATAAAAAGAATCATTCATCCTACTTAAATAATTTATATCACTATCAGTAAATCCATACTTTTTTAATATATCACTTTTACCATTATTACTTCCATTAACTATTTTTATTAAATCTTCACTATTTACATCTGGATAATTTTTACTTACCTCAGTAACTACACTACTCACAAAATCATTTATTACTTTACTATATCTATAATAATCAATATAACTAATTAACATTATTAAACATAAACTAACTAAAAACCATAAACTAATTTTTTTCATAAATCCATCCTATATCCAACACCTTTAACAGTTTTAATTATATCTTCACACCCTATTTTTTCTCTAATTCTTTTTATATAAACACTCAACGTATTATCATTAACAAACTTTCCAGACTCATCCCAAATTCTATTTATAATCATATCTCTAGTTACTAAAATTCCCTTATTTTCTAACAAATAAAATAATATTTTTAATTCTAATCCTGTTAAATCAATTTCATTCTTATCAACATAAACTCTATATGCATCTAAATCAAATGTTATATTTTTATACATTTTAATATTATTTTTCTTATTTCTTTTAATAATATTATTTATTCTTGATAATAGTTCTTTTGACCTAAAAGGTTTTATAATATAATCTTCTACCCCAAGATCTAATGATGTTACAACATCGTCTTCTTCATCATGAGCACTTAATACCAGCGTTGGAACATCTATATAATTTTTAAAAAAGTCTAACCCATTTCCATCTGGCAACATTACATCCAAGATTACTAAATCATAATTATTACTTACTTTTTCTTTTGCATCTTTAATTGTACTGGCAACGCTAACATCATAATTATGCTCTTCAAGTAAAAACTTAATGGCTTTTACAATCATTTGGCTATCTTCAACTAAAAGTATTTTCATACATACACCTCACATTCTAACAACAAAAAGGTATCACTTCTAAATAAATGATACCATTATTTTTAGGTTAAATCAAATCTATTTATTCGCACAAATCATATATTTTCATCTTTAATAACATCAATTATATTTTCATTTCTTGTTTTTCTTAAAGCAAAATGCATAATTAAACTAACTAAAATATAAACAACCAATATTGCAATTATAATTGCTTGCCATGGAAATAAATATCCATAATCACTACCATTTGCAAATGCCTTATAAATAGCAAATGACCCCAAAATACCTAAAGGAATACCAATAATTAATGCTTTAGTGGAATACATAATTGACTCTAAGTTAATCATTTTATTAAATTCATTTTTTGTCATACCAATAGACTTAAGCATAGCAAACTCTCTTCTTCTTAAATTCATATTAGTGCTTATTGTATTAATAATATTAGTAACACCAATTAAACTGATAACAATAATAAAACCATACAAGAAAATTGCTACTAAAATAATTAAACTTCTTTGAGCTTTAGCTTCTGTTTCAATATTAAACAAATTATAATTAGTAATATCATTATCAAGTAAATATTCTTTAATTAAACTTTCTAGTTTTTCTGCATCTGTTGATTTAATATACAGGCTTTTTGAATCAGTAGCCGTTATATTATAATTAAATACAATATAATCATAAAATTCATCACTTACTATAACCATTGGAGTTTCACTATATACATTTTGAAGCCCCATTGGTAAGATATCAATTCTTTTTATAATTCCAATACTTAAATCTTTATTATTAATAGAACCAGTTACAGTTTTAAATTTATTTAAATCAAATAAATTTACTTCCTTATAATTTTTACTACCTTCTTGATAAAAAATATTTTTATCAATTAATAAACCCTTATAATTAAAATTAGTATCACTTATTTTATTTTCTTTAAGTATTCTTTCAAACTCATCTACACCTACAGACATAATTCTAAGGGACAAATCATTTACACCATCAAAAAATTTTAATACATCTTCATTATAATATTTTTTATAATCAAATGTCATACTCATACTTCTAATTATACTATATCTACTAATATTATCCATTTTTATTATATCATTAATTATTTTTTTAGATTCTTCTTCATTAGTATCCCTAAGATAAAGCTGAATATCGTAATTAATATCTTGATAATACTGATTTGTTAATTTAAAGCCATAACTTAAAAATGATGATAAAGAAATAAATACAGCAACACTTATTACAATTGATATTATTGTTGTTCTATTCCTTTTCTTATTTCTTTTTAAATTTTTATAAGCAATATCTCCACCGACACCAAATAATTTATCAACTAACTTAGATGACTTAATCTTTTTACTATTAATTTTTATTTCATTATTATTTCTAATAGCTTCAATTGGTGAAATTTTACTACTCTTTTTAGCTGCTCTAACCACAGACAAATATATTGTAACTGCTCCAAGTATAATGCTTAAAATTATTGGCCAAATAGATACGCTAAATACAAATTTAAAATCATCAGAAGTATACTTAGCAAAATAATTTATTAAAATAACAAGTATATAATCAGCAAGTATACCTGATAATATACCTAACGGAATACCAATTAGACCAAGAATAAAACCTTCATGTAAAACATTTTTCTTTATTTGTTTACTTGTTGCTCCAACACTAGAAAGCATACCATACATCTTTTTCTTCTCTTGATTAGCAATATCAAAACTATTTTTTATAACAAATACACTAGTAAGTATTATAATACCTATTACTACACCCGCAACAGCATATAACATATTCATTGTTCTATCACTTAAACTAGCACCACTCCATCTTAAAAGTTCAGTATTTAAAGAAATATTATATTTATTTAAATCTTTATCATTTGCTATATTATTTATATATTCTTTATAATATCCAGCATCTTTAAATAATAATGAGACATTTATATTATCACTTACATTATCTATTTTAGTAATCATCACATAACCCGGAGCACTGTATCCTTCAATATTATAATTTAATCTTTCCATAATACCCACAATTTTATATTCATGTTTATGTGTATCAGTTATATATTCATGGCAAAGATCAGTTTCTCCTTCTTCCACGTAATATGGATTACTTTGATTTAAAATAGTTCCATCCGTACATACTCTTTTACCAATATCTAAACTAATTGTATCACCAATTTTTACTTTAGCATTATTTTGAAATGGTACGCTAACTACGATTTCTCCACTATCCTGAGGAAGTCTACCTGAAACTATTTTTAATGTTGTATTTTCAAAAGCCTCTTTTGTATATCCCAAAACATAAGCATAAGGCTTATATTCATTCATATTATCATATTTTGCATAACCTAAAGTCTCTGTTAAATAAATACTTTTAACATGACTATTATTTGTAAAATATTTTAAATCTTCTTTACTTACATTTTCTACAGTTAAATGTCTATTTCCTCCATCTGTAATAGCTATATTTACTAAAGTTGCCCTAAAAGATGTAACCATTCCTGCCACTGCACATATTAAAGCAACAGAAAGCATAATACCTATTATTGTTACTATTGTTCTTTTTTTATTTAATTTTAAATTTTTAATAGTTAAATTATTTAATACATTCATAATTAATTCCTTACATCACTAACTATTTTTCCATCTTCAATAGTAATAACTCTATTTGCAACACTTGCAATATCAGGATCATGTGTAATAACAATAATAGTTTGATTATATTTTTTATTTGATTCTTTTAATAATGCTACAATTTCATCACTAGCCTTAGAATCCAAATTTCCTGTTGGTTCATCCGCTAAAACTAATGCTGGATTATTAATAATAGCTCTTCCAATTGAAACTCTTTGTTGTTGACCTCCAGATAATTCATTTGGCAAATGTTTTCTTCTAGTACTTAAACCTAAAGTATCAATAATTTCATTAAGTCTATCCTTACTTACATTTTTACCATCTAACTTACAAGGAAGAACTATATTTTCTTCAACATTTAAAATTGGTATTAAATTATAAAATTGATAAATTAATCCTACTTGTCTTCTTCTAAATATAGCTAAAGCATCATTATTCATACTATAAATATCTACATTATCAATAAATACTTTACCACTCGTAGGTCTATCAACACCTCCAAGTAAATGTAAAAGTGTAGATTTCCCACTACCACTGGCCCCAACAATAGCAACAAAATCTCCTTTTTCTACACTAAAACTTACATGATCTACAGCATTAATCGTTGTATTACCATTTTTATAAGTTTTAACTAAATTTTCAACTCTTAATATATCCATTTTCATCACCCATTAAAATCATATTATTTTATTATGACTCTAAAGTGACTAATTCATCACTTTTAAAATTTATTTTAACATTTATACCAATTATTAACAATATATTTTAAAATATTAATGCCATAATAATACTGAAAGGTGGTATGTATGACAGAAAAGGATTTATTATATTTAAGTGATGCCTTCAATTGGAACTTAATTGCTTTAAAAAAATATAAAGTATATGAAGAATTCACTACAGATAAAACATCTAAATTAATAGAAAAGTTAATTAAATTACATGAAGATAATTGCAATGAGATATTATCTATGTTAAAGGAGAATAATAATGAGTGATAAAGATTATTTATTAGAAATGTTAACAACTGAAAAAAATATATCAGTAAATTTAGTATATGCTTTAAATGAAGCAAGTAATAAAAATATTTATGATTTATATTTTAAAATGTTTAAAAGTATTAATAAAATAACAAAAGACATTTATGAAGAATGTGTAAATAAAGGATATTATCAAAAGAATAATATTCCTTACAAAAAGATAATGGATTCTTATAATCAATTATCTAAAGAAATCATTTAATAATTTTAAAACCAAATTGATTAAAAAACCAATTTGGTTTTTTTTACTTTTTAGCAACTATTCCATAATATCTTCTTACTAATTTTATTCCTTTTGATGTTTCATTTTCATCAACATATTGTGAAAATAAATCTGTTTCAATTGTTTTTCTTTCATATTGTTGATTTTTTTCTTCAGATAATGAATCTAATATTGGTGTTTTTTGAAGTAAAGCATATAAATCTTCCTTTGTCTTATAATATTCAACATCATGTAATGGAATTAACTCTACACTTCTAAATCCAGCATCCATAACTCTTTCATAATCTATTAAACTTATAGGTTTTGGATCATTTAATGCTTGTCCTCTCCCAAAGAGTCTTTTTAAAGCCCAACAATCTAATTTATCAACTCCTCTTAAAATTAATTGCCCATTATCTTTTAATGTTCGAAAAATTTGAATAGGATCTATAGTTGTATGACGAGCAGTAACAACATCAAAGTAATTATCAGGAGTGTCCATATTTAAATTATCCATAACTCTGAACGAAACATTTTTTCTTTCACTACTTTCCAAATTTCTATTAGCAGCTTCAATCATTGCACTAGAAAAATCTGTTCCCAAGATTTCTGCACATTCAGGAAAATATTTAAGAACTTTTTCTCCAGCTGCAGTACCTAAATCCAACACTCTAAAATTCTTTTGAACTCTTTTTCTTATTTCTTTTTCATAAACCCAATTTGTAAATGATTCAGTAAAATAATCAATATCATCAAAAGACCAATTAGCTAAGTTACTATAATAATCATGTTCATTTGTTTTCATTTATATATCATCCTTTCTCTCTTGTTGTGGGTGTATAAAAAAAACCTCCTTTCATGAATATACAACAAAAAACAACCACAAAATAATTGTGTATATTTTTTGCCATTCATGAGGAGATTCTTAAGGCTCTTCATTATTCCTTTAAACATATAAGTTTATCCGATAGTAAAACGCGAATGACCAATTGATTTACTACGAGTAAATTCTATCATAAAAAGTAATTTTTGTCAAAATTATATTGTTTAATTAAAATAAATTCTTGCTTTAGATAAATTTTTAAGTCTTTTAATTTTAACAAAACTTTGTGTTGAAGAAAAAATAAGACCATAAACAGAACTACATATAGAAAGCCATCCTGACATTAAAATAACTTCTTTTAAAATACTAACAAAACCAGTGTAATAAATAATTATTAAAGCAATACCAAGTGCTAAAAGAATTGCTTTTCTATCTTGTTCTTTTTCGTAAGTACATAATAAATCTTTTACTTGA
>ENA-OOWZ01000999-OOWZ01000999.1-human-gut-metagenome-genome-assembly--contig:-NODE-999-length-14375-cov-3.896369_pt1 | contig 14375 bp, 12 predicted proteins | sample MGYA00241580_ERZ501329 | MGnify/ENA primary metagenome ERZ501329 (study PRJEB25962, sample SAMEA2042923) | human gut metagenome | biome: human gut; feature: human-associated habitat; material: faeces... | reverse complement strand
GAATCCGCTCCCGCCGAGGAGGGCACCACCGAGGAGCCCACCACTCTTGTGACGGTCACAGCGCCCGTCGGCGGCTCGGTCGCCGATATCGTTACATACTACAACAACGCGGTCAACGGCGCTAAGAAGTATCCCGGCAAAATGACCGTCAAGCGTACTCAGGGCACGGTATCGAGCCTTGAGGAGATCTCCATAGGCCTTGCTCAGGGCGTTGTCGAGGGCGTTCTGCCGAACGATTACCCCAAGAACGAGACTCAGACCTTTGTCAACGGCAAGAGCAGCTCCGGCAAGACCGCCGCATCCTTCTTCCCCGTTGACGACAAGCCCTACGCCAGCAATCTGACCCCCGCAGGCGTCAAGAGCGCGACCTGCACCGCAAACGGCAAGGGCAGCAAGGTTGTTATCACCCTCATCAGCGAGGACGGCAACGATATCAACTTCGTTCCGAAGCATCACGCCTCCTGCGCCGACACCCTCGCGCTCACTCAGGAGGATCTCGACCCCCTGACCATCAACGAGTGCCACATCACCTACACGGGCATGACCCTGACCGCCGAAATAGACGAATTCGGCAGAGTGACTTCTCTTAAGGTCAGCGAACCTGTCACCATCGAGGGCAAGGTCGCTTGGAAAAAGCTCAACCTCATCGAGGTCAAGGTCCTCGGCACCTGGAAGCAGGAATTCGTCGTCACCTACTGATCGTTAAAGCGAAATACAAAATCGGGGCTGCGGTAAATTCGCAGCCCCGAAATTTTATTATGGTATGTTATTTTACATATATGGGATTTGTCCACGCCATTTTGCCGTCGACATCAACGACGGTCGCGCGGATATAGCTGTAATCGTCTCTGAGGTCACGCTCGGCGTGAGTTATAAGTTCGCCGTCATCAGCCTTAACTATACGAGTCGGGTGGCGGTCGGCGTGGAAGCGTATTTTGGCGCAGGGTGAGCATTCGACATGAGCTACGCCGTCCTCGACATAGAAATCCTTGATCTCAGGGCCGCAGGAGGAGTAGAACGCGCCCTTGACAAGCGCATCAAGCACCGCCTTGTCGCTCTTCTCGGCGTTGACCATGACCCAGCCGTTGCAGTGCTGACGCATGGGGTGACCGTCGTCGACAGCAACGCCCCAAATCTTGTGACCGAGACCGAGCATTTCATCCCAATAGGGAGCGTCAACGTCCATGTCGTTATCCATTACGCAGCCGCTGTTCCAGACCTCCATAGCGAATTCGCCGATGAGCTTATCAAAATATCTCGCCGGAGTTGAACTCCACTCGGGGTGACAATAGAAAGTGATGTTGCCCTTGGAATGGATCCAATCAAGATACTGCTGGAAATCGAACTGGTCATGCACGCTGCCGCTCTCAAATCTGTCGCCGTCGGCGAAACCATTGCTCTCGTCATTCGGGCCGAGGCAGACGGTGTGGAAGCAGCGGAAACCGATATCATTATCAAATCCCGCGTCAAACTCCATGCCGGGGATTATGAGCAGCCCCGCATCGAGAGCGTAATCGGTGCGGTTATAGACCCTGTGGTCGGTGAGGGCAAGGAAATCATAGCCGTGGACGGCATGATAGCGCTCGACCTCCTCGGGAGTGCCCGAGCCGTCGGAACGGGTGGTGTGGCAGTGGAGACCGCCCTTCAGCATTTTTTCGCAAGGCTCAAACGCAGCCTGTCTTATGATTTTTGAATCAGCCATAGCTTCTCCCTTCAGTTAAAACGCACTTCAACAGTATGTCTGCCTCCCGAAACCTTGACGGTAACATCGCTGTTTTCTTTTGAATAATCGGCCTTTGCGCCGTCAACGGTGATCAAGACGATATCTCTCGGCACGCAGATAACGGCATCGCCGCCGCACTCGCTCTCGAACGCAAGAGAGAACACTTTCTTATCCTCGTCGCAGTGATAGGATTCTATAACGCCGGGTATCGCCTTGGGGTACGGGCGTGAGAATATCTTCATCAGCGGGGTCTTAAGCCAGCCGTCGGTGTAGCACCAATAGGTGTTGCTCCACTTGTTGGAGTCAAACATATCAAGCAGGAAGCTGACGTGGGGCAGCCAGCCCTCGCCCTCTCCGCCGCCGCCCCATTCGCCGACGATAACGGGCATATGTAATCTGTCCTGAGACTTCTTATGCTGGGCAAACATGCCGCTGACTCTCTCATTGCTCGCATACTTATAAAGTTCGGTATCGACCATGAAGTCATAAGCATGGGGGGCGAACGCCTGATTCTGCTCCCTCTTGCCGTCGACGGTTATCGGCGGAGCGGAGAACGGAACGGTGGTGTTTGACCAGTAGCAGTTATCGAGCATTATAACGCCCTTATCGGTCACGCCTCTGATAGCCTTGGTAACTCTCGAGAGGAACGGAGCGTACTTATTGATATCAAAATCACGGATGCAGTCGTCGAACACGGAGGTCGCCTTCCTGACGACGCTTGACGATATCTGCTCAAGCACTTTGGGCACCCTGTCCTTTGAGAAAACGGCGTCAGCAAAGAGCTTGCCATGCTTTATCTCGCGGTCAAAGAGGATAACCCTGACAGCCTTGAGGATAAGCTTTTTAAAAGCCTTGCCCGCAGCCATGCCGGGGAACGGCTCATTCATCAGGTCGAAGCCGAAGAGAGCGGGCTTGTCTTTGAATCTCTCTGCAACATGGGCCCAGCAGTCGGCATACCATTCCTGGAGCCCCTTTCCGTTCACCTCACGGTTAGCCCAGAAATTATCAAACGCCCTCTGGCAGTATTTGCCCCAGAAATATCCGGCAGCCCAAACGCCCTTGATGGGCTTGACTTCATACTGATCGGTTATTGTAGCCCATGCCGGCGCGCCGTCGCCGTTGCACTTGGGCGAATAAAGATCCTGATGCATATCGAGATAGGCATATATTCCGTATTTCTCGCAAAGCTCAAGTATACGATCGATCTCATCAAGGTATTCATCATTATAATCACCCGGGGTCGGCTCAAGCTTCGCCCATGTGAACCCGAGCCGGATAAGGTTGAAGCCCTTGTCGCGGAATTCAGACAGCAGCTCATCATCGACGGTGTAAGCATACTTCTGCTCACCGGGCTTATAGTCGCTCTTATCAACGATGTTAACGCCGTTGAATATCCTCTCTCTGCCGAGCTCGTCGACAAATCTTGTGGATTCGGTTCTTATAGTGTTCATTTCGGACTCCTTTTCTGAGTTAGATATTGTCTCTATGCGGCGATCGCCTCTTTTGCAGCGGCTTTCTTTTCAAATATATTTGTGAAATTCAGCAGGAAGAGCAGGAAATACGCCGCCTGCATCGGAATATTCTCGATTATTGCACTCTTGCCGACGGTTATGAGCAGCACGAGCATGGTAGCAAGTATGGCGCAGAAGATGATGAAGGCAGCAAGGAACGCGCCTTTCTCTTTCCTCGCCTTGCTGAAAAGCAGGATAACCATCGGAGCAGCGCAGCAGAATGCGAAGATGAGTGCACCCGCCCAATGAGCCATGCAGCGGGGGGAATCAAGGTGCATCTCCTCACCCATTGACGGGCAGTTGATAGTGACGAATATTGCGGCGCTGCCTATCGAGCCGAGGATAACGCCGAGCTTGCTGTTATAGTTATAACGTCTGTAGGCAAACATGGTGTTGGTGAAGATGGTCATTGAGGCGAAAACGCCCCAGCCTCTGAAATGCCAAGGAAAATCAAGGCCTATCATGCTTGCTGTTATTGTCTTGACCTTCTCGATGAAGGGCTGATCGCCGAAGAAGCCGTACCATGTAACGTAAACACAGCCGAAGATGATGCCGATAAGACAAAAAGCCTTTATTGCCTTCGTGAGCTGCGGGGCATAGAGAATATCCTTTATGTAGAAGATGAACATCAGCAGACACACGGTGGAGAGAACGACCCACACCGGATAGAGCCATTCGTGACCGAGCATACCGCTGATATTTGCATGGAGCACTCCGTCGACCGTACGCTCGGCAACGGTAGCGTAATTCACAAGCACGATATCCTTCATAAAGAATACCATCCATATGAGATATGCCAAAAATATGGCTATCCACATGGCAAGATATCCCTTAGGCATACGGTTCTTGGTTTGCTGCATAAATTCTCCCCCTATAAATTAAAAGTGTTAATAATAGATTAACATATAGTTATCCAAAAAGCAACAGATATTGTATAAAAAAGCGCCGCGGTTTTGCCGCAGCGCTAAATGCCGAATAATCATTTCAGCCTTGATATGTATTGACAGGTGACATAGATGTTTTGAATCTTCTTAGCCTGCGAGCCTATGGGCGTCTCAATTATCGGCTGGGTCTCGGAGGGAGTGACATAAAGCTTAAAGGCTATTACATCCTGTCCGACCCGCATATCTTTGATATTTTTATACTCAAAGTTTCTGTTCTCAACGCCGAGATAGTTAAAGACTATATCCTCAAGGTCGTGCCCCGAGAAGAGCTTGATGACGTCATCCTCATCATGCATATCAATGATAGCCTTTGCCTCCTCAAAGGTAAGCGGGCAGCATTTGAACTCGCCTTCGTTTAAGATAGACATAACATTCTGATTATCGACCAAAAGCAGCGGAACAAGCGAACGTGCCATAGAGATCACCCTTCTTTCATTGAATTATCAAGCAAAATAGATAAAAAATATCCGTATCGACTTGAATTTATATTCATTATACATAAAGAAATGCGAAATGTCAATACCAAATGCTTATTCCAAAATATTTGATGTTATGAAGTCAACGCCCCACTTGCAAAGCTCCTCGCCTCTGTCCTTATCGTTGCAGGTCCAGCAGTTGACCTTTGCGCCGACTGCATGGACGGCGGCGATACGCTCGGCGTTAAGCTCCGTATAGCGGATATCGAGATCAAAGCCGTATTTGGCAAGCAGCTGCGGCAGGTCGTCGGAATAGCTGTCGACAAGGAACTGCGCCTCGCTCTCGGGGATAAATTCTCTAAGTTTAACAAGATTATCAAAAACGAACGAGATGAAGATTACATTCTCAAGGTAATCGCAGCTCTTGATCTCGTCGCAGATAGCGGCTATCTCGTCGGAGGTGAAAGCGTTTTTAAGCTCCAACACGGCGGTCTTGCCGTATCTCTTGCAGGTGTTTACATATTCGGTGAGAGTCGGGATATGCAGATCCGCCCTCCCCTTTTTGTCGTCGATGTCGCAAAGCGACAGCTTGCGAAGAGTCTCAAAGGTTGATTTCTCGACCTCGAGGTCATCTATAGCCACTCTGCCGGTGGTATCGTCGTGGATGATGACGAATTTGCCGTCGACGGTCTTATGAACGTCGGTCTCTATGCCGAAATAGCTGCGGTTGCCCGCGGCGACAAAAGCCGCGTTCGTATTCTCTTTCTCAATGCCGCTGAGGCCCCTGTGGGCTATCATTTTGGCTGTGCGTGTATCAAGTTTAATTGAATCCATTGTAATTCTCCTTCCTTATTTATCAAAACTCAGGCTCACAAGCAGCGGATAATGGTCGCTCGGGTATGCCCCGCCGTAGACCGTGTCGACCACTCGATAGGAATTGACCTTGAAGCCCGTTTTGGATATCATAACATAGTCGATGGGCTTCCTGTCAAGCTGCCTGCCGAAATCCTGATAGGTGCAGCCGCCGATAGAATTCTCCGTCTGATATTTGACATCGAGGAAATTCTCGGTTGCGCTTCTATAGGTCTCGGAATCCTCAACGCAGTTGAAGTCGCCCATTATCATTGCGGGCAGCGAGCCGAACTGCTTTATCTTGTCGAGCACCACGGCGATGCCCTTTATCTAGATACCCTATGGCTTCCGGCGTCTTCGACGCGGCCTAAAAACAAAATACTCCTTGGCTTTCGAAAGCCCTTGCCTGCTCTGCCAAACCATCCCCTTCTGAAGGGCAGAAGGGTGCTGGACAAAATGCTGGGCAGAAGGCTTTTTCCATGGCAAAAACTGGATATATACAAGTAATACTTTTGATTTATTGTGAAATATACATTTTTTGGTTTTGGAAAGCCCGGCATGGGCAAAAAATCGCTGCGAGGGAGTTTTGGAGGTCATTGCTGGGCAAAAGTGCTGGGCAGAATGAGATTGCTTCTCCGATTTATTAAAAAAAATAAAATAAAAACAACGAGTAAAAGGCCGTTTCCGACTGGAGGCGGCCTTTTTTCTGGAGCTGTCACTGCTCTTCAATTGCCTTTTTTCTGGAAGGATTTTCACAACAAAAATAATAAAAACCAATATTTTAATACATAAAAGTGCACCACTGCCTTTGATCCCGAAAGGGGCGGTTGGACTGGCTACCGACCTTTTCCCCGCCCATCGCAACGCTGACTGATGCCAAATCCAGGTAAGGGAGCGCCGAGCGAGGACACAGTGATGGATCAGAATGCCGTTTAAATCGCCGGAAACAGGCAGGAGGTACCCCCCCGCATCCCGTGAACAGTCCGAAAAGGCCAGAATGAGGGGGGAGAATGAGCATTGAAAGGCCCCAGAACGTCCATAAAGGGCTCTTAGCGGCGTTTTGGCAGAAAAGATGATGAATGGGTTATGTCGCAATGAAACAAGCATGGAAAGGCCGTTTGCGGCGTTTTTGAAAAGGATCTGTTCTTGTGCCCCGCCCCTACGGAAGTCGGTTCCCGATTCGGAACTGCTTTCCCCGGAAGGCAGGGATATTTTCCTGAATACTTCCAGCTTATTGCCGAATAATTTTCGGCGTAACTTTGCACTAAACGTTCAACCGGACGTTTAGGGGGACATGTTCCCCTCATGGGTGGCCCTTGGCTCGGTTTGCAACTGACGCGGCAAGGGTACCACCTGGACATGGGCTGCCCCTCTCCGCAAGCCCGTTTGCGGAGCTTCTGGGGAATCTGTCCAACCGTTCCTCTTCCGACACGGGGTCGGGATGGCAGGAACAAAACAACTTCTATTATCCTCCGGAGGATAAAAACATGGCCTTTACTGATCCGAAATGGTTTGATTCCACGTACTACATGGCTCAGAAGCTCGCGCAGATGCAGAAAGCCGATCCTGCGGGCAACTGGACTGCCGATTCCTTGGCTACTGCCTTCGCAGCCAACGGTTTCGTTGACCAGAAGGACGGCTCCACTGCCGCTTACGCACATTTTGTGCAGTTTGGTGCTTCTGAAGATGTGGCTCCCAATGCGTATTTCAACGCCAATGAATACTACTATGCCAAGGCTGCCCAATATTTTGGCGTCGAAACGGCTAGTGCCACGCAGGCTGCCGCTGTAGCCAAGTTGATTCAGGAGGCGGGCATGAACGCGTGGACGCATTATCAGAAGTACGGCTCTGATGAAGGTGTGAACCCCTCCAATGCGTTTGATGCCGACGCCTATCTCACCGCCAAGGCTGGAGACTGGACTGCCGATTCTATTGCTAAAGCCATCGACGACAACGGCATGACTGTGCTGGAACATTACCTGACCTTCGCAGGTACTGGTGAAGGCGAAGTTCCCGCCGGTGCTACCTACCCCGTTTCCGGTGGCGTGGTCGTGACTGAGCCCATCTATCTGACGGTGGATCAGGATGTCCTCTCTGGCACCTCCGGCAACGACACCTTCAATGCAACCATCTTCGACAACCAGAATACCCTGCAGTCCGGTGACCGCATCGACGGTGGCGCTGGTCATGACGTGCTAAACGCTGACCTTGGCACCTCCGCTCTCTTTGCCGCCACCCCCGAAATCAAGAACGTGGAAGTGATCAAGTTCCGCGCTCAGGCCAATGCTGCTGACAACGGTTCCAACAACGTTGCTAACGATGCTGCTGCCCGTATCGACGCCGAACGCATTCAAGCTGGCGATGACGGAAAGCTCCAGTTGTGGTCTCAGGATAGCCGTGCCGACCTCGTGATTGAAGACGTGCGCGTCAACTCCAACAACGTGACCATCGGCATGGGCAACACCGATTCCGGCAATGTGGACATGAAGGTGTACTTCAACGACCAGTATCTGAAATCCGAAGACGCCACCACGACTGGCACTCTGAATCTTCAGCTCATCGACACCGTGGGTGCGCTGACGGAAGCGCAGGGCGGCCACGCTGATCCGCTGTACGACAACCCGTACACCGGCTTCAAGTTTACCTTGGACGGCAAAGAATACACCGTTGACTTCAAGGCATATAATCACAACACCGACGAAACCCCGACCTACGCCGAACTGGCCGCCCAGATTCAGGCCGCCATCAACGCTGATGCTACCCTGTCCAAACTTGGCTTGACTGTAACCCTCGACGGAACCTTTGATGCCGTGGTTGGTATCGGCGACCACAAGGGTACGACTGTCACTGGCGAAAAGATCGTTGTGACTTCTTCCAACGGTGCGCTCTCCGGTGGTACGTGGCTTGCTTCCAATGGTCTTCCGGAGACCAACTCCACGTCTGCGACCATGAGTTCCGACCAAGTGAACTCTTGCCCCCTGATCAAGACCAATGTGGCTCTTGACAACGTGGGGCAGGTGCAGTGGGACGACGCCCACGCCGCATGCCTGCCCGATGAAAGCGTGTTCGGTTCGCAAGCTGGCGATCTCGTCATCGGCGGCATGGGAACCCGTGGTGGTGTGGAACGCTTCGACGTGACCGTCGAACGCGGCAGCTGGCTCTCCAGCATGTCCTCCACCAACAACACCCTGCGCATGGTGACCGTGAAAAACGGCGATACCGGCAATGACGGTGTTGATGCCGGCAACGGCATGGGCCAGCTGTTTATCGGTGATACACTGCAGGAAGGCAACGCCATGACGGCTTGGCAGGATGCCCCCCGTCTGCTCAGCACCGATGGCCTGACTGACGTCAAAACCTTCGACGCTTCCGCTATGGGCGGCACCGTCAACATCGGCGCGCAGATTACCTCCGCGTCCTATGACAAGTACCTGAAGGACGTGGACGGCGTGGAAGACAAGAACAATTCCGCGACCAACGGCGACTTCAGCTACAAGACCGGTACTGGCAACGATACTGTAAACATGGCTGTTGACGGACGCGTCGCCGGAGACAATGATTTCCGACTGAACATCGAAACGAACGCCGGAAATGACCTCGTGAACTTCTCCTTCAATGGTTTCACTGCCAATCAGCTTGCCAACCAGATGGCGCAGAACAACGTCTCCATCGCAACCGGTGCTGGTGACGACATCGTGAAGTTCTGGGGCGACGGCGCTGTGAAGGTTGACGGCGGCGCTGGCAACGACGCCATCTATGTTGGTCAGAACGGTGCTGATCACAATGCTGTGTGGGTGATGAACTCCAACGCTGACCATTGGGCCATCTACAGCGATCCCATGAAGGGCGTTCAGTCCCTTAACAATGACGTGCTGTCCACGGCGGCTAGCTTTGCTTATACAGGTGCTACCGCTGGCGAATCCCTCCAGGTGACGGTTTCCTTCAAGGGCATCACTGTGACGGCGAATATCGGCACGATGAATGCCGCTACCGGTTCTTTCACTGCGGAACAGGTTAACGCAGCCATCATCAGCGCCATCAACAATGACGCGACGCTGAGCAAATTGCTGGCCGCCACGGACGGCGCCGGACATTCCTTGCTTGTGGAATCGTTGATCGATGGGAAGATGGATGCTGGCGATCTGACCTTCAATTTCGCCGCTGTGAAGGCTGACGGAACTGTCGGGACTGATCCTACGACGACTACACTCGACACGGCCTATGGTGCCGCTAGCAATCACTTTGCCGTTTACGGTCAGGAAGTTGCCAGTGCTTCCAATATCTCGGAAGGAGGTAGCGCTAACGAAGTGCAGCACCTTGTCCTTGATGGGTCCACTGCTATTGCTATGGGTGATACATTCAGCATCACTATTGATGGTAAAGTGTACACGACTGACGCGCTCGCGGGTAACGATGTGGATGCGCTTGTGACGGCGTTGAACGCCGCGAAGGATTCCGATGGTACTACACTCACCGGAGTGACGATTGCCAAGGACGGTTCCAACATTAAACTGACGTGGGCCGATACTACCGACCACCAGAACGGAACGACCTTGTTCAAGTCCGGCGAGTACTCTGGTGAAGCTACCGGTACAGACATTGGTACGACGAGCCACAACACGGTTATCGGCGGCGAAGGCAACGACGTTCTGGTGCTCGGTGCCGGTGCGAACAATGTTGACCACGTTGTCCTCAGCGGTAACTTCGGCAATGATACCGTCATGAACTTTGCCACCAGTGTCGATAAGTTCGATGTATCCGCGTATGACGCCGCAGGAGCGTCCGTCGCTACTGCCGGTAAAGCCTTCGCTAGTGTGACTGACTACCATTCGGTACTTGATGGCGCCGCTACCGGTATTGTAGCTGGAACGAACATCTATTTCGTTGAAAACACTTCAACTGTTGGTGTAAACGATTACTTTGTGTTCCAGATTACTGCCGCTGGTGCTGGCACGATCGCTGCTAGCGACACCATCGCTCTGCTCGGTACAGTCACAACGGCTGATGGAACGATTGCTACTGGCGATATCATCCACGCTTAATCCCAACCATCATTCACCTGATGTAGTGTACACGATGATAGCCCTGCCGCAGTAATGCGGTAAAGGCGGCCCCGCTCTTCCAATTTTGAAGGGCGGGGCTTTTGTTATTTTGAAAGTCGCTTGATGCCATCTAATGCACGCTCAAGATTTCGTCCTGAAAGGTGCTTTTTGATACTCTCTTCCAGCCGTTTTTTTGCCTCATCATCCGAGGTTTTAAAGAATTCCTCGATGTAAAAGCCAAAGGCGACAAGCTGCCCCGTACGCCGCTTACGCTCTTCCTGATTTTGCTTCGCCTCTTCCTGTTGAAGCATCGCCTTGAGTTGAGCGATCCTTTTGAGCCGCTTTTCCTCCTGAGTTAATTTGCTTTTTCCTTCCATATGTAGCCTCCTTGCATTTTGTCAAACCGTAGCGCATAGAGAAGGCTTGAGCAAGACAGCTTTTATCGAAGGGCGCACTTACGTGTTGCTTCGCAATACAAGCGCGCTCTGCTGAGGGCCTGGGGAAGAAATGGCGATTTACCATTGCAGTATAAAACCGATCAGCAGAGGTGCTGGACAATCCATTGTTGCCGCTGCCGCCTATCGCCATGCCTGTAAGCTGGAAGATTCACGAACGGGTGAGGTATATGATTTTACCCGCAAGCGCGGAGTCATTTTTTCTGAAATCTACAGTCCCGATCATGCCCATGCGTCATGGGTTCAGAACCGTGAACAACTCTGGAACCATGCTGAAGCCGCCGAGAAGCGCAAGGATGCTCGATTGGGAAGGGAAATCCTTTTCGCGCTTCCCTCGGAACTGACAGAACTCCAGCGCAGGGAACTCATAGACACAATGGCAAAGTCCCTTGCCAAACGATATGGTTCCGTTGTGGATGTTGCCGTCCATAGCCCCAGCCGCTATGGAGACGAAAGGAATTTTCATGCTCATGTCCTGTTGAGCAGCCGCAGAATCGGGCAAGATGGTTTTGGCGAAAAAATCCACGAACTGGACGATAAAAGACGTGGCCCAATGGAAGTTTCCTTTATCCGTTCCGAGTGGGCGCGGCTTGCCAATCTGGCACTAAAACAAGCCGAACAGGAAGCCTCGATAGACCACCGGACGTTGAAGGCTCAGGGTATAAATCGAGAGCCGACCATTCATCTCGGCGTATCAGCTTCCGCGATGGAACGTCGCGGCATCCAGACTGTGCGCGGTTCCATCAACCGCAGGATCCGGGAGAGACAGGCGGCACGGGAAGAACTGGCGGAACTGGAACGGGAAGAAAGAGAAGAGCAACGTCAAATCCGAGAACAGGAAGCAGCGGAAAAGCTCCGTCCCCAGCTTGAGAGTTGGGCGGTTGTTGCTCACGGCCTGTTTGCCGGAGATGCCAGAGCCATGTTTGACCAGACGAAATATCCCACTCGGCAATGCAATGGAGTGCTCAACTTCATGCGCTGTCTGAACCTCGTTGACGATGACAAGAAGGTGCAGCCGGAAACGATAGCGTCCGTTCTTCAAAGCGGGGCTTTCTGGGTAGAAGATGCAAAAATGTTTTGTCTCATGAAAGACGAACAGGAACAGAAAGACGTTTCCTTTTCCGATATTTACGAAATGCCACAACGAGTCGCTGCTTTTGAGGCAAAGTTTAGGGCAGAACAGGAACGAGTCCAAAAGGCGAGGGAAGAGCAAGAGGCCATCGAGCAGGAAAGGCAGGACAAGCAGCGTATTCAAGCGTGGAAGCAGCTGGCAAATCCGCAGTACACCGAAGACGAAAAGAAGTGTCTCGCCTGTTACGAACGTCTCAGCCATTACGAACGGCAGGATATTGCCGGGTGTCTTTCCAAGGCAACGAGAGAGCAGTCTCTTTGCATGGACGAACTGGATCATGCAAAATCGATTGCCCAGTGGTGCGACAAGGAAATTTCGCGCCTTCAAGAGAAACTTGAGGGTCTTGGGTTTCTTGGACGCCTTTTTTCCCGTTCCAGACTTCAAGAAGAGCTTGAGGGGGTTGAGCGTAAACGGTCGTATACGCTGAAGCAGATTGAAGAAAAAGGTAAAGAGTTAAAAGCTGATACGAAAACAATTCGCTTTTATCTTAGCGCACAGAAAAGCCCCAGCATCATCAGGCGGCGCACGGCTGAAGCGCAGGAGCGGCAGACCAAGGCCCTGCCCCCGGAGCTTGAAGCCTCTTTGACCCGCCAGCGGCAGCGTGATGAAGCCGAGAATGCGAGAAAAGAGCAGGAGCGGGAAAAGGATCGGCAGCGGAAACGACAACAAGAGCGAGATCACGGATGGGGGCGTTAACAGTGCAAAATATATAATTTAGCCAACTCCTCTTGACCGATGTGGGGAGGAATGGCTATTCTCAAAAACAAGATGGGCGGCAAGTGCGCTAACACCCGCCGCCCTGTGGGGCACGTCCCCCGCAAATCGTTCGATTTACAGTTTTTGCGCCCCGTAGGAATTGCTACTTCCTACGGGGCAACTGCGTTACAGGCTCAGAAAGTGAGCTGCCACAGCCGCAAGAAGGCTGGACGCAGTGCCGGGGCCAGAAATCCGGCCAGCACGTCCCGGAGGAAGTGCTTCATGGGGTAACCTCCTTCTGGAGGAGTGCCCCACGGGGAAGAACCTACACATCTCGCCTCTTCCTGACAACTCTCCTACGGGCGCAAAATTAGGCAAATATCGCAAATACTTTTCTTTTGATATCCTCCTCTGCATGTTTCTCCACGCTCTTTGAGGCACTTCATCGCCGTGATTGCTGCTGCGTTGTTGAGCTGTGATTGTTTTTCTCTGGCGCCATCTGCCTTTTTTTTTGCCACAGGCAAAGATCGCTCTGCGCCAAAGATAAAGCGTACAGCTATAATAGCTCGTCCCCGCTTAATAGGTTCCCATTCATAGTAAAGCTGTGTTTTTCCTACAATATCTTTATGGGCTTTTTCCAATACCCATCTGCGTAATTCTTTAAAATTTGTACGGAATGACTCAGGTGTATCTAACATTTCATGAAGTTCTATAACAGAAACCGTCACATCAGGTTTATCATCCCATGATTTTAAGAAAGCATATAATTTTTGACTATATATACTTGGAAGCTGCATATATTGCATTAAATTAAACTGTGTAAATTTTTCCTTCAATCCAAGAAAAAAAGTTTTTAATTCATGATGGAATTTCCCTGTAATAATTCCATCATTATATTCTATTGTTGAAAACAATGTATATAGTTTAAAACCATGTTTGCCAATTTTTTTTTCTAATTTTTGATCTAAGAGTGTATATGCAGCTTCACGAACTTGTTTATAATAATCGCCACCAGCATCAATTTTATTAATTACAGATGATGCAGATATTTTATATTCTAAAAAATTATCTTTATTATTAACATCTTTTTCCTCTACCAACGATGCAAACGCCATAAGAATACGACCTGCTATAACATCTTTTATCTTGCATCTACTTCTCACAAAATCGTTACTTGTTTTGACAATTTCGCGAGGTTTCATTATTTCTCCTGCAACCACTTTTCAACCTCCTAGCCTAATCCGGCAGGTTGGGATGGGGTCAGGCCGGAAATATTCGTCGTGGGATGTTTCCGGCTGTTTTTTTACCTAGTTAATAAGAAATAGGAGAAAAGTAAATAAACTCCCATATTGTCGACGGATTTTTTCTCCCATTTCGACGGATTTTTTCTCCCATTTAAATCTGTAATATACTGATATATATTAGAATCGAAGGCGTGGAATTCTAGAATTCTTAGAAAAAGAAGTGCGCGCGCGCGCGCGCAGGAAGAACGTATCAACATACTGTTTTTAATAATGATCCAACGCACAAAATGCCCACCTTTTGACCCTTTTTCGGTGCGCCTTCCATGCTCGCTACCGCTCGCGGCGCGAAAAGGCATCTCG
>ENA-OOWZ01000996-OOWZ01000996.1-human-gut-metagenome-genome-assembly--contig:-NODE-996-length-14400-cov-2.472290_pt1 | contig 14400 bp, 8 predicted proteins | sample MGYA00241580_ERZ501329 | MGnify/ENA primary metagenome ERZ501329 (study PRJEB25962, sample SAMEA2042923) | human gut metagenome | biome: human gut; feature: human-associated habitat; material: faeces... | reverse complement strand
GTCACCCGCATCCACCGATGCACCGCTGATGGCCTGCTCCAGCTGAGCATGCAGCGCAGGAATACGCCGCTCCAGCAGCGCCGCCGTCTGCGGCTCTACTCCGGAAAACTGCAAATCGATAAACGGTTTTTCGATAACCTTGTTCCAGGGACGTGCATACAGCTTCACCTGTGTATTTTCGCCTACATCCAGCTTAACATCAGTAAGCTCGTAGCCGGTGAATACCCTGTCGCCGATTTCCGTCAGCAGGCGGGCATAGTCCTCCCCGGCCGCGGTAATCATCGCTGTATCCTTATCAATAAACAGCTGGTCCGCCACCACCTGCATGCTGCCACTCATCTTTTGCAGCAGCAGTTGGCTGGTGCCGCCGTTAGTATCTATAACTTGTACTTCTACACTGTTAACCGGTGCAGAAAAAGCATGCTGCAATGGCAAGATGCTTGTCATTGCAGCACAGAACAGAATCTTATTCAGCTTCATAGCCTAAATATTCTCCGCAAAATCAGAACTGTCCACCAAAGCTAAAGTGGAACTTGCCACCATCCTCGCCGTAGCCATAGTCCAGTTTTACCGGTCCCAGCGGAGAGTTGATACGCAGGCCAACACCGTAGCTGTTCTTGAGCAGGCCCATATCAAATTCATCCTCATGTCGTTTATCCCATGCATAACCGTTATCGGTAAAGAGTACGCCCTGAACCTTCTTGACAATCGGGAAGCGGTATTCCAGAGTTGCCTTCAGCATGCTGTTGCCGCGGAACTGGTCATCCTCATAGCCACGCAGGGTGTCACTGCCGCCCATGGTGAAGCGTTGAGACAACGGCATATCGCCGCTTGCATAGCCTGCGCCCAAATTCAATGCCCAAACGCTTTCGCCGCCTGCACGGAAGTAGTAGCGCCAGTCAGCGGTCCATTTGGTGAAGTCAAAGTCACCGCCCATGCCGCCGGCCCATTCTACGCTGTAGCCGATGCGCTTGCCTTCATGCGGATCATAGACGTTGTCGCGGGAATCATATACGCGGCCGAAGGTAATGCTGCGGGTAACACCAAAGTTTTCCTTACGGCGCTCTTCAGGAGTTTGAGGCATCCATTCTTTCTTAAAATGAGGACTTTTTTCAAACTCCTTTTCATAGTATTGGTTAACATCGCCTTCGTAGCCGTCAGCAGGCCCCTTATAGATATCATCACGGTTTTTAATCGTAATGTAGTTGCTGACAAATTCATTATGGGTTCTGCGGCTGAAGGTAATTTCCTGACCGCGACGCTTTTTGTCATAACGGGCAATTTCGTCACCGTCGATATTGTAATCGGCATATTCGTTGGTAATATCGTAAAGGTTAATGGTAGCACTGGTTTCCTTGTCATCCAGCCAGGGGCGGGTATAGCTGAAGTCATAGTTCTTGTTATCCTCGCCGCCGAACTCCCAGCGCAGGTTAATCTTGTCACCGATACCGCGGAAGTTCTTATCGCCGATAGAAACCATGCCTACAAAGCCGTCGGCATTGCTGTAGCCTGCGCCGATACCGAAGGTGCCGGTATTCATTTCAACTACGGAAATTTCTACTTCAACACCGTTAGGCTCACGGCCCGGATTCAGCTTAATGTTAACGTCTTCAAAATAGCCCAGGTTATATACGCGCTGCATACTGCGGCGGGCAGCCTTGGCATTGAACGGCTCACCTTTTTTCAGCTTCATTTCACGGGTAACAACATAATCCTTGGTTTTTACGTTGCCCTTAACCTTGAAGCCTTCAACAACGCCTTCGTTGACAGCAACCTTCAGAGTACCATCCTTTTCCATATGCACGTCGGTAACACGCGCCAGGATGTAACCGTTGGAACGGTATTCCTCTTCCAGCTTCTGTACGCATTTATTGATATTCTTCAGATTAGCGATTTTGCCCTGCTCCAGGTCAAAGAAGCTTGCAACTCTTTGCTTGTTCAGTACAGTGTTGCCTTCAACTTCAGTCTTTTGGTATACAGGGTTTTCCATAACATGGTAAATTACCTGTACGCCTTCCGGTACCGTCTTGAATTCCGGACGCAGGTCATAGAACCATCCCAAATCATAAATAGCACTCAAATCCTCGCTCAGGCCTGCTTCGGTAAATTGCATTCCCGGTTTGGTTTTCAAAGCAGCGGCAATTTCAGCCTCAGGCACAGCAACATTACCCTCAATAATCTGCTTGGTAATGGTCTTACCGATATAGGGAGCCAGCTTGTTTTCCTCCTGATGTTGTGACTGTGCAGTCTGCGTTACAGAGGTATCAGCACCCATAGCAGGTGTCTGAATTTCTTCGGCATAGACAGGTGCGGCCAGCATCATTGCTGTCAGGCCCACTGTCAAAGGCCGCCATAATTTTTGTTTCTTCAATTGATATTCCTCCTCATATTTCATTTAGAGTTACTCAACTCAACTCGCGCTGACTGCACTAATTTGTGCATATCGGCTTTAGATATAGTAACACGGTCGGGAGTGCCTTGTTTCTCCTGTACCGGTGTATCCTTAGCTTGCTGTTTCTGTATAGCTGCAGTCTTGGGCACCACAGCCTGCACCGGTATTTTCTGCTCCAGCTTGACCACAGGTGCTGCCACAGGCGGCGGCAACGCAGCCTGCGCCTTCACACGGTAATGGTTTCTGGCAAAGCACCAGCCGCCAAAACCGGCAACTATCAGCAAAACAGCTGCACATCCTGCCAGAACCTGCCGGTTCCAGCTCCAGGGGCGGTCCTTCTTCCGACGCAGATTTTTCAGCTCAGCCTCCGCCAGCATCAAATCAAGCTCGCCCCGTATATCCTTATTATCCATAAAGCTTTGCTCCGCCTTATCCAGACTGCTCTTTATACAGCGGATGCGTTGAAACAATGTACGGCTTGACTGCGTCATGCTTTTACCCCTTTCTGTGCATAATTGTTTTTAATAACTATGTCTTATATAATCGTCTGCTGCCTTGAGTTTTCACAAGTCATTTCAGATGATTACAACAGATTTAGTAAAGCTAACTTGCGTTTTCGCTTTTTTTCGTTATTTATCAGCCTAAATACTATTCCTTATTAAATTCATGTATAAAGCGGGAAAGCATGCCGCGGATACGGCGCACACCCTGCTTCTGCAGACGGTAAACATGACCGAGGCTTACATCAATAGCATCGGCAACTGCCTGCGCCGGCCTGTCCTCCAAGTACATTCCCTGCAGCACCTGCTGCTCCTTCAGCGGCAGGCGGTCCATCGCCTGCGCCACCTTTTCGCAGAGCAGATGCTGTTCCGTCACCTCGCTGGGAGATGCCAGCTCCGACGGCAGAGCATCACTTAAGGTAAAGCCCTTGGACAGCTCACTGTCAAGATAAAGCATGCCCTTATCCGTGCTGTGCCGCAGATAATCTACCATGCTTCCTCTGATACGGTATGAGGCAAACAGGCTGAAGGCTACCTGCCGCTTATAATCATAGCTTTCCGCCGCTTCCAGCAGTCCCACCATGCCTTCCTGAATCAGCTCCATTGTATCGGCCTCAGGCAGCCTGAAGCTCGACGCAATTTTGAAAACCAACGGCTGGTAAGCTGTCATCAGGCGCTGATGTGCTGCTTCGTCACCGGCAGCATCACGCCGCCAAAGCTCCAGCTCTTCTTCCGGCTCCAGCAGCGAAGTCTTGCGCAGCTCTTCCAGATATCCTTGCAGCATCTGTTCACCTCCTCTCGTAAAATATTCTTTGCTTAGAACGAAATCTTATATTCCAAGCCATACCAGTCCTTCGGATACTTCGACATATCGTAGCTGCGTGAATAAGTGATATTCATGTGCTTACTGATATCGTACTGTCCGAAAATGCTTCTGTCAACAGCATCAAAGCTTGTTGTATAACCAATCATAAAATTATTATTAAGATATTTGCTTACTAAAACATTATACTGGTTTTTGTCATCTGCCGTCAACTCTTTATTACGGTCATAAGCGCTTTCAAAGCCAATACCGGAGCGTGTTTTGCCGGTGTAGATACGGAACTGGTCAAGTCCCAATGTCTGTTTGACAAACATCTCCACGTCACCCAGCACTGTCATCTGCAGGCCGACAGTCATCAGATTTGCCATATCATCACCGGTAACCTCGTTACTGCCCGCACTTTCGCGCTGCAGCGTCAGCATACGCACAATCGTATTTTGTGTCAGCGGCGGATCACTGGTAAGCTGCAAATCCATTTCGCTTACAGGACCGTTAATCTTCATAAAAATGTTATAACGGCTGAAGCGCGCTGTGCTGTCCAGATTTACGTTCGGCAGGAAGCTGCCGGGATCAACCCATACCAGACCGGCCTGATTCAGCTTAAAGTCTGTACGCAGATATTTTACTGTACCCTTATCGGCCTTAATCGTACCATCAATCATCGGGAAGCGTGTGCTGCCCTTGATATCAATGCCGCCCTTCAGCCAGATATCATACAGATAGCTGTTATACAAATGTACCTTCGGGCCCAGTACCAGCTTCATATCGAGGCCTATGTTGCTGTCGCCCTCACCCAGCTCGGGTACCGTCGGCATATTAATCAGCACATCATCCAAACGCAGACTGCCGCTGATACGCGGGCGGAAGGCCATCGGCGGTGCAGCATTGCCCTTACGGTTTTTCATATCCGGATATTGCTCCGGCTGCAAGGTTACATCACTCGTAATCGTACCGGTGAAAATCTTGGAGGCCAGCTGTACCTTATCCGCCTTGATATGCAGACTGTAGGCTGTATCAGCATCGGTATGCAGTGCATAGCTGCCTTCGGCACTGAGCGTACCCTTGCCTAATTTAGTAGAAAGATTCTTCAGCTGTACGGTATTGCCGTTAAACACCACATCCAGATTAATATCATCAAAGACTGTGTTGATATATTTAGCCTTAACACTGCCGCCGGCTATTTTAACTGAACCGAAAAGCAGCGGCTCCTCCAACGTACCGGCCAGACGAATTTTACCCTGTGTATCGCCTACGCCCCATTCAACCATTTTAGTAAGCGCCGGCAAAATGCCCAGGCGCGCCTTATCCAGATCCATCACGATATTCATCTGTGCATCAGGATTACGGCGCTGTTTTTTATCGCGGAACAAATCAAGCGGAATATCACCCGCTGCACTGACGCCGTAAGCATCCTTAGTCGCAATCAGCTGCTGCAGCTTAATATTATCGTCGGCCAGCGCCAGCATTGCGGTAAGCTCGTCCACACTTACGCCGGCAACAGAACAGTTGGTAATTTCCAGCGAAGCTGTTCCCTGAGGATTGTCAAAGCTGCCATGCACCTGCACCAGCATATCCGTTTCACCCTTGATTTCCGGCGGATTCTTCATGACTGCAGTTACAATCGCCGGGTTAGCCTTCACTGCGGCAGCCTCTACATCCAACAGCTTTTGCTTAATATCAATCGAACCGCCGACAGCGATAATTCCTCTATCGCTTACGCCGTCCTGCTCCTGCAGTCTGACATTGTCAAAATGTAGCACGCCGCCCTTATCCATGCGTCCTTCAAAACGCATGTGGGCATAATTAAGATCATGAATTTTTACATTATCGGCTGCAGCTGTAATCTTTACGCCTTCACCACGGCCGTTGTAGCTGAACAGCAGTTGTCCCTGCATCAGGCCGTTGATATCGTAATCCAGGCGCGCCATGCGCAGCAGGCCGCCGATATCACCCCAAATATTTTCCACCTTGCCCTCAATATAATGCTGCACAAGGTTGAGATTGAGGTCTGCACTGTATAAGCCGTAATTGACAGGGTCGTCACGATAAGGCTGCTTAAAAGAAGCATTCAGCTTATTCTTATCACGTCCGTTGCTGGCAAGCGTTCCTTCCAGCTCCGTTAAAGCTTCACCATTGACAGTTATCTTTTCACTGCTGACTTCGCCGTCAAAGAAGGGAGCTGTGAGGGTACCGCTCAAATGTCCCTTAGCATTAACCTTGCCGCCCAAATCGACTGTATCATCACTTATCGGCAAATGCTCCAGATCAACATTCTTGGCATCCATAACAAAGTTCAGTCTTTGGTCTGCCGTCATAGTGCCATCCAAGGTCAGGCTGCCGTAAAAGGCATTGACTACAAAATCCTGCAATCTCAGCAGACCGTCCTCATAAGCATAATGACCGCTGATATTATTAAACAGCTGCTTGGCGGCACTGCCATCGGCAGCATGCACCTCGCCATGAATATAAGGATGGCTGAGGCTGCCTTTTACCTGCATCACATTATCAAGATTACCGGTAACTATATCGGGCTTGCCCACAAGCACCATCAGCGGCTCAATGCGCACGTTCTTCGTTGTCAGCGTAAGGTCCGCCACAGGCTCTGTGCCCTGCAGATTAATCGTACCATTAAGAATATGCTGTCCCTGATCCATATGCGCGGCAAACTCCTTAAAGCCCAGGATATTATCCTTCATGCTGATAATGCCATGTGCTTCGTTAAGCTTCTGCGACATAAATTCAGCCTGCGTCAGCTGTACCATACCGGAAAACTCCGGAGCATCAAGCGTGCCGCCAACATCAAAGCCGGTGGAGCACAGTCCGCGTCCATCCTGACCAGCCGCAGCCAGCACGGAATCAATCGGGAAATCTGCCATACGTCCATGCACAGCTAAAGCGCCATCCTTGGCAACGCGTCCTTTGGCAGCCAAGGTACCGCCGCCGTCGGCAAAAAAGCTGAGATCATCAATAACTAAGCCCTTACTGTCATAGCTGCCGTCAAAGGCCAATCGGTTAAGCTTCAGGCTGCGCCAGCTGATATCCATTGTATCGGCAGCAGCGTGCAGCGTAAGCTTATCCTGCACCAGCTTGGCCAGAACAGCAAGCTTGCCGTTAATATGCACCTGCTCCTGCTGTTTGCCGGGCAAACTCTGCGTAACCTGCTGCAGCTGTGCGTCTGCCGTCAGCACCTGCTCCTTAAGGTCATACGTACCGTTAGCGGTAATCGTACCGCCGCCGTATTGCGCACTCACATCATGCAGCTGCACAACGTCCTTAGATACATCAAACGGCACACGCAGCTTTTCTGCCTTATATCCTTTATAGGCCAAGGCATCACTGCTCAGCACGCCAAAGCCTGAAGGAGAATCGGTGTTGCGCAAATCGGCTTCACCCTCCAGGTGCAGCTTCTGCCCGTCAACCAGAGCGTCAAGACTGCTGACGCTCACCAGATTTTCATCCGCGCGTACCAAGCCGTCAAGCTGCAGACTGTGCTGCTCGCCTGCCAGGCTCAGCTTACCGCTGAGTGCTGCCAGCTTCACTTCACCGCTAAAGCGCTGCTTGCCGTTCTTATTCACATAAATCAGAGCGAGCTTGCCTAAGCCGCCCTGCAGCTCATCGACATTACCGTATTGCTTGGCCAAAGCAGCATAGGGTGCCAGCGCCAGCTTATCGCCGGTCAGCTTCATGCGGCCCTCGCCCTTGGTAGTCATCGTGCCGGTCAGCTTCAGCTTATCGGCACCGCTTGTCACAGACAAATCCACGGCAAAATCAGGATTGGCACCGCCGTTGATATTGCCTTCCACGCCAAACTGCCACTTGCCCTGCGGCATAGTTACCACCAGCTCGCCCTTGTCTACCGCCAGCGTACCGTAAAAAGGCGTTTTCTCAGAATCCGACGGCTTCAGCAGATTCTGCATATTCCATTTATTTTTGTCATTCATTGTGAGATATATTTTCGGGCGCATCACATCAATCCTGCTCAGCGCACGCTCAGGCTTCTGCATTGCCAGCCATGGGCGCAGCGTAAGCACAGTACGCGGCAGCTCGGCCACCTTCTCACCCTTGGCATCCTTTACGACAACATCCGTCAGCTCGGCTGTCAGGCCGCCTTCCCATTTCAGGCCGCCGATAGAAACACTGCCGTTGATGTATTCCGCTGCCAGCTGCTGCATTTGCGGTATCGCCTGCTTAATGTATTTAGGCATCACCGTATGAACTAAAAAGATATAGCCTGCCGCAAGCAGTATGATTAATGCTCCAACAAATTGTAGATATTTTTTCATGACACTTCACCATTCAATAGTTTAACAAAATTCTATGACAAAAATATGACAAGACTGTTTTTTATATACTTCGACTTTTATTTATTCGACATTAGCAGAAAACATCCTCTTATTGAGAAGAAATTTCTTTTATCCGCTGAAATCTCGGCTAAAGCCGCATAAAAAAGCCGGTGAGATTTATGCCCCACCGGCCTGATTGTGTCACTGTTTATTAAATTTACGCCTTAATTATTTGGCAGCCTCTTCGGTTTTTTCTTCGGCTGCTTTAACAGCTTTTGCAGTTTTGGCAGCCTGTACCTTTACGGCAGTAGCAGGATTGCTCATCGGTACGCCGATAGAGGTTTCCAATGCTGTCTTAGAGGTATTGTAATCATACAGAGCCTTAGTATAGTTGGTCTTAGCCTGAGTCAGCGCAACCTGAGCATCGAGAACGTCAGTATTGGTGCCAACGCCGGACATATAACGCAGTTGGGCAATGCGGTAATCCTCATCAGCCTGCTCCACAGCCAGCTTAGTGGTGCTGATACGTTTTTCTGCTTCGCGCAGTCCCAGATAATTGCTGCGAACATCAAGGTTTACAGCATTCACGGTATCGCGATATGTTGCTTCAGCCTTTTTCAAATCAGCCTCAGCGCCGTGAATCTTGGACAGGGTTACGCCGGTATCAAAAACGTTCAGGCTGACATTTACACCAACGCCCCATTTGCCATCTTCATCACCGGGCCAGTTGCTGTCACTCCATTGCTGAGTAGCACTTGCAGCAACCTGCGGCATATGACCGCTACGGGCAACCATCAAAGCACCCTTGGCAGCGTCCACGCCATATTTAGCCTGCATCAGTTCCGGGCGGTGCTCGGCAGCATAAGCAAGGCAATCATCCATGTTTTTATCATATGCATTATAAACCAGCAGATTATCAAGCTTTAAGGTTGTATCCATCGGCAGGCCGACGATTTTGTTCATGTTCGCTTCAGCAACCTGATAGGTATTTTCTGCCTGAATCAGTGTCTGCTTAGCATTGGCCAGCTCAACCTGAGAGCGCAACACGTCAACCTTGGCTACCACGCCAACGTCATACTGTGCCTGAACATTTTTCAGATGGTCCTCCAGGCGGGTAACGGATTCCGCACTGAGCTTTTGGATATTATCTGCCTGCAACATATTAAAATAACCGTCGGTAACGGTAGAACGCATTTCGTTATAGGTGCGCTGTACGCCAACCTCATTGTATTGATAGTTAGCCTTTGCCTGCTTAATAGTACCGCTTAATTTACCGCCGGTAAAAATAGGCAGAGAAGCGCTCAGGCTGTTGGCATGGTTATTGCCGATACCCTTAGTCCAAAGACCGGTAATATCTTGATGAAGATCATCATAACCGCCGCGCTGAGTAGTATGATTAGCGCTAATGCTGATACCGCGGCTCTGGCGGGCAGCGTTGTAGCTGGCACGTGCACTGTCAAGCTCGTATTGAGCAATGCTTACAGTCGGGTTGGTCTGGAACGCACGCAGCATAGCGTCGTCCAGGTTTAAAGCAACGGTTTCGCCGGCAAAAGCACTTTGGCTCAGTGCCATGGTCAGCGCTGCAGATAAAAGCAAGAAACGTTTTGTTAATTTATTTCTATTCATCCGAAAAACCTCCATTTTCTAAAACTGACTAACCAGTCAGTAGTAAAATTATATATTTATTTAGGGCTGTTTGTCAAATATTTTTTAGAAATAAGTACGCACACCCATATAAGTATTAGCTTTATTACCACGCACATCCATGGTTTCGCCGTAAAGCGACAGGTTATCATGCAAGCGGAATTCGCCGCCCAGACGCACCTTGAGATCATCAAAATCGTATAACTGGGAATACAATCTGAAATCCCTGCCTAAATCATAGCTGGCGCCGACGCCGAAGTCACCCTGCATGGCACCCATACTGAAAGCAGCGTTGCCATACTGACGGCCTACGAGAAAATCGAATTTATTGGCATTGCCGATGTCATAACCGCCCATATAAAGGAAGGTATCATCCGCAGGATGCAGCGTTACGCCCAAGCTGCCGCGCCAGTCACCGCCCTTGGCGGCAAAGCCGGCGTCAGTCGAAACCTTCGCCTCGGTGATGGTTCCCAAAATTCTGTTGGCACGCTCGCTCGTTTCCTTGACGTTGACCAGCGTTTCCTTCAGCGATTTCTGTGTTACCGGATCCTTGGCTACAGTTTCCAGCACCTCGACAATATTTTCCATACGCTGGCTGGTGTCCGCCATATTTTGAGCAATCGCAGCCACATTCTGGCCTGTCTTGCCGTTATTGTCCACACCGGCCATAATGCTTTCGATATGTGCCGCCGTGCCGTTCATACGTTGGCTCAGCTCATTAATCTGATGAATCATCGAAGTAATATCCTGCTGGTTGGCTACTGCCACATCAGCCATGACCTTCGTGAAGGTATTCATGTTCTCGGCGATGTCATTCATATTCTTAAAGCCGGATTTCATGGCCTGCTGTACTTCCTTGTCGCCAAAAACATTTTCAAAGGCATTGGCTATATTTTCCATACGCTTCACCAAATCACCGGAGGAAGCAAAAAACTCATCCATACCGCCGCCGGGAACACCGTTAATCGTGCTGCCTTCAGCTACATAGCCGTTACCCTGCTTAGCAGGAGGAATGACACTGACAAATTTTTCGCCCATAATACCGTCGGAAGAAATCGTAAAGGTTGCTCCCTGCGGTATTTTGATATCATCGTTGATTTCTGTGATAACCTCTACCTTATCGTGTGCCACATTAATTTTTTTAACCGTGCCTACCTGCACGCCTGCATAGCGCACAACATGCCCAGGCATCAGTCCGCTTACCTGAGGATAGTTAATGCGCAGCTCATAGCCTTTTTTGCCAAAGCTGAAAGCACCCATAAAGGTAATAATGCCGGCCAGCACCACTGCGCCGCCTAATGCAAAGGCACCTACCTTAACCTCACTGCTGCTCATCCTTCTCCTCCTCTTTCAATTCAGTACCGTTAATAAATGCTTTAACGATAGGATTAGTGCTGTTTTTTATCTCCGCAACCGTGCCTATCTGCACAATGCGTCCATTATATAGCATAGCGATACGGTCTGCGGCGTAATAGGCCGATTCCATATCGTGTGTTACCAAAACCGATGTTACTCCCAGCGTCTGCTGAGTTTTGCGTATTAGCCTGCTGATGGTCATAGTCATTACCGGGTCCAGACCTGAGGTGGGCTCGTCATAAAAAACCATCTGCGGCTGCATAGCCAGCGCCCGCGCCAAACCGACGCGCTTTTTCATACCGCCGGAAAGCTCTGCCGGCAGCATGTGCTGCGTATTCGGCATGCCTACCATCTCCAGCAGCTTGCCGACGCGCTCCTGTATTTCCTCCTCCGGCAGCTTAAAGTGCCGCCGCAGGCCAAAGGCTACATTCTCGCCTACGCTCAAAAAATCGAACAAAGCAGAATACTGAAAAACTACGCCCATATGCTGGCGCAGGCCATCCCATTCATCCTCGGAGAAGGCGCTTACCTCCTGCCCGTCGATAACAATGCTGCCGGAAGTAGGTGGCAGCAGTCCTGTCAGCAGCTTGATGATGGTACTCTTACCGGTACCGGAAGGACCGATAACCGCCAGCGTTTCACCCTGACGTACATCCAAATCAAGATTATCAAGAATCACCTTGCTGCCGAAGGCCATTTTAAGTTGTCGGAGCTGAATCATTGCTTCATTTGACATTCTTCCGACTCCTTATACATATAAAACGATTGAAAGAAAATAATTGGTTATAAACACCAGAATAATTGAAAGCACTACCGAGGCCGTAGTCGCCAGACCAACGCCTTCAGCGCCGTTCGGCGCGTTCAGGCCCTTATAGCAGCCCACGATAGCAATTATCGCACCAAAGACACAGCTTTTCACCATGCCGCCGAACACGTCATAGAATTCCGCCAGTGTCCTGATAGAATTTTCATAAGTAAAGCTGCCGATGCCGGCGTAATAATGCGCCACAACCCAGCCGCCGATATTACCGATAAAGTTGGCAAAAACCACCAGCACGGGCATCATCAGCACCAGCGCGATAAAGCGCGGCACCACCAGATAGCTCACCGGATTGGCAGCCATAACGCGCAGCGCGTCTATCTGCTCGGTAACCTTCATCGTCCCAAGCTCCGCCGCAATCGCCGCACCTATACGGCCGGCAACAACAACGCCTGTCAGCACCGGCACCAGCTCACGCGCCATAGCGATAGCCACAATGCCGCCTACGGAAGAGGATGCACCCAAGCGCACGAATTCCTTGGCCGTCTGCACGGAAAAAACCATACCGGTACAGAGAATCGTCATCATTACAATCGGCAGCGAATCCGCTCCCAAAAGTGCCATCTGACGCACAACCTCCTTGACATTGGCATCCTTCAGACGTCGCAGCGTTGCCAACAGCAGCAGCGTCAGCTTACCGCTGGCAGCACAGAAGGCCAATATTCTGTTGCCCATTGCTTCACAGATATATTTCAGCATTTTTACATCCTTATCTTCAGCTTTTTCTACATAATCATTATAACGCCAAATTATGGCGAATGTATGACACAAAACAGCCATACCGATACAGTAATATGAAAAATTTTGTTAAGCGAAAGAAAATATCACTCGACAAAATTACTTGTCAACGGTAAGAACGATTTCGCTCTCGCCATCAATAATAAAGTCAAAGGGATACTTCTGCTTGAACGGAGAGCCCTGCAGCATACCCGCAAGGCCTGCATCGTTCGCAGCAGCCTCCGGATTCGGCGGCTGCATTTGTCCCATCGCCACATCAATAATCAGCTCATTATTCTTGTCGGCCGTATTCACGCTCTTGATATAATCGCTGAGCTTGTGGCGTGTTTCCTTTTTCTTGGCAGCGGGAACACCCTCGGACTGCTGCTTGCGCAGCAATTCGATAGCCCAGGCCATGCTGCTGCCGCCACGCACGTTAAGCGCCAGCTTGCCGCCCGGATGATCCTTAGGCACCTTGAAATAAACCGTCTTGGTAAATTCTTCGCCACGGTAAGGCTTCATTGTAACATCAATGGCTACCTTATCACCGGGCTTAACCTTGGCGTTCTTGGTGCGCACGTTAAGAATTTCCGCCACCTGCACCGCATTGCTGACCTCTGCCTCTACATTAATGCCGTAAATCTGCACAGGCTCGAATTTGTTCTGCATCAGAATCGTTACAGCCTCCGTCAGCTCCGCATCCAGGTTTTTCAGCAGCGCATCATTGGAATAATACATATTTTCGCGGTCAATAGTCAGTATTTCCTTTTTGCTGTCCACGCCGGTAATTGTAAAATGCAGCTTGGCCGTACCGCCGCCGTTGCGGTCCACAGTCTTGCTCACTGTATTTACTACAGCCGCATCCACCATCGAAGGCACCAGTTGCTCGTCGTCAATCAGACGCATGCGCATGCTGTTTGCCTGTCCGCGGCTGCTGTCGTTGACCGTAACAAACATCGGAATAGAATCGGGCTGCTTGCCTACTACACCGCCGATACCGCTGGAACGGTCCTGTGTAATGCTGCCGATAGCCTCGCCCAGATTGCCTACCTTATAGCTGCTCTGCAGGTTAGGAACTACGCCCAGCACCCACACCTTATTCATAAAGAAATTGCTGCTGCCACGCTGCATAAAGGGATGGCCGAAGGCCAGAATCTTACCGCTGTCATCGGTCCAGGTAACAGTGCCGAGAGCGCCAAGAGTCATATCACCCTGCATCAGAGCAACACCGACACTGCTGCCGGGCTCCAACGGCTTATCGCTGGAAGCGCCCGTGCCGCCGCTGTTGACAGCAGTCAGGCCGAAGGGCTGCAGCTTCTCCTGCAGATATTCCATGCCGTATTCTGTAAAACCGCCTGCCATCAGCGCCGTTCCCTTAGGAATCCAGTCTGCCGGCAGCTCTCTCGGTTCGTCCAGCAGCGGCAGCATTTTGCCGATCGGTGTCAGGAAGCAGTAATGCGGGTCGTTGAAGGTCTTGCCGAAGGCCACAGCACCGACAAGTCTGCCGTCTACATAAACAGGACTGCCACTCATGCCCTGAGCAACACCGCCTGTCTTTTCAATCAAATCGCCGTAAAGGCGCACAAAAATATTATATCCCATAGCTTCACTGCCGTTGACACCTAAAATTTCTACATTGAAGGTTTCAATAGTATCACCGCTGATAACGGTTTTGCCTATGCCCTGCATACCTGCGCGCAGGTCACGCACCGGCATCAGAGGAACATTGGCGGCAGCTGCCGTCAGCAGCTGGCAGCAAAACAATAATGCTAATAAAAATACTCTCATACTCGCTCCTAAAAATAAAATATTTACCGGTCCGCTTCCGGTATTTTGCTCTATAATACTACAAAAACCGGCGGCTA
>ENA-OOWZ01000982-OOWZ01000982.1-human-gut-metagenome-genome-assembly--contig:-NODE-982-length-14534-cov-8.119829_pt1 | contig 14534 bp, 15 predicted proteins | sample MGYA00241580_ERZ501329 | MGnify/ENA primary metagenome ERZ501329 (study PRJEB25962, sample SAMEA2042923) | human gut metagenome | biome: human gut; feature: human-associated habitat; material: faeces... | reverse complement strand
CAGACGCTGGTGCAGGTACGGGCTGTGGACGAGGGCGGCGTGCTGGATGTATCCTTCTTCCACCAGGAATACCGCAAAAATGTCCTGCATCCGGGAGAGACATACATCTTCTACGGCAAGGTCGAGGGCGGCGGTGTGCGCCGCCGTGCCGTGGCTGGTCACGGGGTTCATGCACCTGGACGGCTACATGGACGTGTGCGACGCGGTGCTGTCCCGGCGGGACCTGGCCACCCGGCAGCGAATCCTGAAGGACTCCCACTGCGGGGCCTTCGCCGTGATCTGCATGGTGCTGCTGGCCATGGGCCAGTGGAGCCTGTTCCTGGCGGCGGAGGACGTATCCTGGCTGGCCCTGCTGCTGATCCCGGCGGCCACCCGGGCCTGCGCAGGGCTGGCGGTGCTGGGGCTGCGGCCCATGGGCACCAGCCAGTATGCCGCCATGGGCCCCGCCCGGGGCGGCTATGGGGCGGCGCTGTGGGTGCTGCTGGCCCTGTCCGTGGGCCTTCCCCTGTGGCTGGACGGGAGCTTCGGCCCTCTGGCCGCCGCCGTGGGGTACGGCCTGGCGGTGTGGTACGGCTTCCGGAATCTGGATGGCATGTCCGGGGATATCTCCGGCTTTGCCCTGACCATCGGCGAGCTGTGCGGCTGCGGGGCGGCGATTCTGTGGAGGTGAGAGGATGGATCTGATCATTGGCGGCGCGTACCAGGGAAAGTGTACCTTCGCGGCGGAAAAATACGACCTGGCGGCGGAGGATATCTGCGACCTGGCGGTAAGCGCCCCCGTTCCTGCCCGGTGCTATGTGCACCTGGAGGCCCTGACCCGGCAGGAGGCCCCCGAGGCGGCCCTGCCCCTGCTGCTGGCGGCGGAGGTGGTGATCTCCCGGGAGATCGGCAGCGGCGTGGTGCCCATAGACGCCGGGGAGCGGGCCTGGCGGGAGCGCCATGGGCGGCTGCTGCGGCAGCTGGCGGAGCAGGCCGGTCATGTATACCGGATATTTTGCGGACTGACGGAGGAATTGAAATGAAGCTGACCCTTTTGCGCCACGGAGAAACCGACGGCAGCCGCCGGGACCTGTACTACGGGGCGGCGGATATCCCCGCCCTGCCGGAATCCCTGGCGGCGCTGCACGAAAACGCGGCGGCCTATCCCCGGGCCGCCCGGTACTACACCAGCGGCCTGCTGCGGACGGAGCAGACGTTGGAGGCCATCTACGGCCCCGTGGCCCATCAGCAGCTGCCGGGGCTGCGGGAGATGAACTTCGGCGATTTCGAGATGAAAAGCTATCAGGAGCTGAAGGACACGGCGGCCTATCAGGCGTGGATCACCGACGTGGAGCACAACGTCTGCCCCAACGGCGAAAGCGCCCCCCAGGTGCTGGAGCGGAACCGGGCCGCCATGGCTCAGGTGCTGGCGTCGGGGGAGGACGCCGTGTGCGTGGTCCACGGCGGCGTCACGGCGGGGCTGATGATGACCTGGTTCGGCGGCGGGCGGTACGACTACTCCGTGAAGCCCGGCACCGGGTTCACGGTGACGTTCCGGGACGGGGAGCCCGTGTCCTATGAAAGAGTGCCCGAATAGAGGGGCTGCGGAAGCAAATTCTCCGAAAAAACCGAAATTTTCTTCCGGAAAGACCTTGACGGACACTTGCCCGTGTGATAAAATCAACATTACCTGTGAGTATGGGGCTTTCTTTTTGCGCGCTTTTCGCTTCGGCGCGGGAGAGACGCCCTGTCCGGCAGGGAGGCAGAGAGCGGCCTTCGCCGGCCGCCAATCTAATAAGGAGGTGCCGTTAGATGCGCGTGAAGATCACTTTGAGATGCAACGAGTGCAAGCAGAGAAACTACAACACGATGAAAAACAAGAAGAACAGCCCTGACCGTCTTGAAATGAACAAGTATTGCCCCTTCTGCAGAAAGCATACGGTCCATACCGAGACCAAGTAATTGGAAGGAGATAGCACGATGGCAGAGGAAAAAAAGGTCAAGAAGGACCACGGCAAGTGGTTCCGCGAGATGAGAAGCGAACTGAAGAAGGTCGTCTGGCCTGACGGCAAGACCACCGCCAAGAACACCGGAACGGTGCTGCTGTGCTCTGTGGCAGTGGGCGCCTGCATCTGGATCTTCGACGGCGTGGCGGTGCTGCTGATCAAGACCCTCATCGACGCTTTCACCGGCTGAGGAAGTGCGGCATGGCTGAAAACGCGAAATGGTATGTGATCCACACCTACTCCGGCTACGAGAACGCCGTGAAGGCGGCCATCGAGAAATCCGTGGTCAACCGCGGCATGTCCGATATGGTCCTCAAGATGGAGATCCCTATGGAAACCGTCACCGAGGTCACCGAGTCCGGCGTCATGAAGGAAGTGGAGCGCAAGGTATTTCCCGGCTACGTCCTCATCAAGATGATCCTGACAGATGACACCTGGCATCTGATCCGCAACATCCGAGGCGTCACCGGCTTCGTGGGCGAGGCCAACAAGGCCATCCCCCTGACGGAGGACGAGGTGGCGGCCCTGGGCGTGGAAAAGCACGAGATCGTGGTGCTGTACAACGTGGGCGACACCGTGAAGATCACGGACGGCCCCTTTACCAGCTTCACCGGTACCGTGGAGGAGATCGACCCCGAGAAGAACAAGGTCCGGGTGGCGGTCTTCATGTTCGGCAGAGAAACCCCCATCGAGCTGGAGCTCGATCAGGTGGAGGTTCTGCACTGAGGCGCAGCAGTCTCTGCGCGGCAGGCCGGAGCATTCCCTCCGGCGCAAGTGGGAGAGACGGTGTCCGTCTCGCCAAAAGCGGTTTCCGGTATCGACCGGCCGCTACCACATTTTTATGAAGGAGGTGCCTATCCATGGCACAGAAAGTTGTTGGTTATGTAAAGCTGCAGATTCCTGCAGGCAAAGCGACCCCCGCACCCCCTGTCGGCCCCGCTCTGGGCCAGCACGGTGTCAACATTCAGGCATTCACCAAGGAGTTCAACGAGCGCACTAAGAATGACATGGGCCTCATCATCCCCGTGGTCATCACCGTCTACTCCGATCGTTCCTTCAGCTTCATCACCAAGACGCCTCCCGCGGCTGTGCTGATCAAGAAGGAGTGCAACATCGAGTCCGGCTCCGGTGTGCCCAACAAGACCAAGGTGGCCACCATCTCCAAGGCCTCCGTCCAGAAGATCGCCGAGCTGAAGATGCGCGATCTGAACGCCGCTTCCCTGGAAGCAGCCATGAGCATGATCGCCGGCACCGCCCGTTCCATGGGCGTCGTCGTGGGCGAATAAGGAGGGTGTAAGAGATGTTTAGAGGTAAGAAGTATAAAGAAAGCGCCAAGCAGATCGACCGCGGGACCCTGTATGATCCCAAGGAGGGTCTGGAGCTGGTCTGCAAGACCGCATCCGCCAAGTTCGACGAGACCGTCGAGCTGCATGTGAAGCTGGGTGTCGACTCCCGCCACGCTGACCAGCAGGTCCGCGGCGCCATCGTCCTGCCCAACGGCACCGGCAAGACCGCTCGCGTCCTGGTGTTCGCCAAGGGCGACAAGGCCGACGCTGCCCGCGAGGCCGGCGCCGACTTCGTCGGTGATATGGATATGGTCGAGAAGATCCAGAAGGAAAACTGGTTCGGCTTCGACGTCGTGGTCGCTTCCCCCGATATGATGGGCGTTGTGGGCCGTCTGGGTAAGCTGCTGGGCCCCAAGGGCCTGATGCCCTCCCCCAAGGCCGGCACCGTCACTCCCGACGTGGCCAAGGCCGTGAAGGAAGTCAAGGCCGGTAAGGTGGAGTATCGTCTGGACAAGACCAACATCATCCACTGCCCCATCGGCAAGGTTTCCTTCGGCGCGGACAAGCTGTATGAGAACTATACCGCTCTGCTGGGCGCCATCATCAAGGCCAAGCCCGCCGCCGCCAAGGGCCAGTATATCAAGTCCTGCGTGGCCGCTTCCACCATGGGCCCCGGCGTCAAGATGAACGCCAACAAGCAGCTGTAAAAAACCGGCTGAAACATTTGATATCTTCGGCTTGACAAACCGTCACGCCCCTGATATAATACCAGATGCGTTCCAAAGACAGCAGGTGGCGCAAGCCGTAAGTCCTGCCGAGGATGGCAAATCGTTTCCGATTGCTTTACACCGTCCTTGTGTCCTTGGATACAGGGACGGTTTTCTTTTTGAACGCACCGACATTTTTTCCGGAGGTGAAATCAAAGAATGCCCAACGCAAAAGTTCTGTCCGAAAAGCAGGCCATCGTGGCGGCGCTGACCGAGAAGCTGCAGAATGCAGCCGCCGGTGTCATCGTTGATTACAAGGGCATCACCGTGGCAGAGGACACCGCTCTGCGCGCGGACTGCCGCGAGAACAACGTGGAATACGCTGTCATCAAGAACACCCTGCTGCGCTTTGCATTCAACAACGTGGGTCTCAACGAGCTGGATGATCAGCTCAACGGCACCACGTCCCTGGCCGTGTGCATGGACGATCCCGTCGCCCCTGCCCGCGTCATCGCTGACTATGCAAAGAAGCTCAATGGCAAGTTCGAGATCAAGGGCGGCTTCATGGAAGGCAAGGTCGTCTCCCTGGAGACCGTGAATGCTCTGGCTTCCATCCCCGCTCTGCCCGTGCTGCAGGCCCAGGTTCTGGGCACCATGCTGGCCCCCATCTCTGCTCTGGCCTGCGTGCTGAAGCAGATCGCCGAGAAGGACGGCGCTCCCGCCGAGGAAGCCGCCGCCGAATAAATTCCGGCACCACCCCGGGGCGCACGGCGTCCCACTCAAATCAAACAAATATCTTACAATTAGGAGGCTTATCAAAATGTCCGAGAAGATTACTGCTATGATCGAGGAAATCAAGGGCCTGACCGTTCTGGAGCTGTCCGAGCTGGTCCACGCTCTGGAGGAAGAGTTCGGCGTGTCCGCCGCCGCCATGGCCGCTCCCGCTGCCGGCGCTGCTGCTCCCGCTGCCGAGGAGAAGACCGAGTTCGACGTGGTCCTGACCGGTTTCGACGCCGCTCAGAAGATCAAGGTCATCAAGGTCGTCCGCGAGGTCATGGGTCTGGGTCTGGCCGAGGCCAAGGCTGCCGTCGAGGGCGCCCCCACCACCATGAAGGAGGGTCTGTCCAAGGAGGACGCCGAGGCTCTGAAGAAGCAGGTCGAGGAAGTCGGCGGCAAGGTCGAGCTGAAGTAAGTTTCACCCAAATGAAAAAATGCTGCAAGCGCTGCGCTTGCAGCATTTTTTTGCGCTTTTTGTGGATTCTGGCGGATAAAATGCCGCGGAATTTTTCCGCTTGTGAAACTCGGCGGGGTCTGATATAATAGCCGTGTATAACTTCAGAAATCCTGCATAAAAGAAACAGAGGTGACGTCTTATCAAGACACAGAAAAAACCGGGGCTTTTCCGGCACCTGGGCCCTGTCCTGGGCCGCTATAAGGGCTGGACGGCAGCCGCCCTGATATTCGGCATCACCGAGGTGGTGCTGGAGCTGCTGATCCCCATGCTCATGTCCACCATCGTGGACGGCGGCCTGTACCGGGAGAGCACCTTCATGCTCCAGGGGCTGTTTTCCCCGGAGCTCATCGCCAACCGCAACCGCTTCGTGCTGACGGTGGGGGCCGTTATGGTGGGCGTGGCCTGCCTGTCCATGGCCATGGGCGTTCTGGCCGCCCGCTGCTCCGCCATTGCCACCCAGGGCTTCGCCCGGAATATGCGCAGCACTCTGCTGGGGAAGATCGAGAGCTTCTCCTTCTCCAACATCGACCACATCTCCACCCCCCAGCTGATCACCCGGGCCACCACGGATATCAACACCCTGCGGGATACCATGCGTCAGTCCCTGGTGACCCTGTACCGGGCCCCGGTGATGGTGATCCTGGCCACGGTCATGAGCTTCATCGTCTCCCCGGGTCTTGCGCCCCTGCTGCTGATCTGCATCCCCCTGCTGGTGGTGCTGATGGTGATCCTGCTGAAGGTGGGCCAGCCCCGCTTCAAGCGGATGCTGAAGATGATGGACGGCATGAACCAGGCCGTCCGGGAGAATCTGGTGGCCAGCCGCGTGGTGAAGGCCTTCGTCCGGGGGGGCTACGAGTCCAAGCGCTTTGACAAAACCACCGACGACCTGCGCCGGGCCCAGCTGGGCGCAGGCCGCCTGTTTACCCTGTCCGGCCCCATTACCATGGGCATTATGTGGACGTGCAGCGTGCTGATTCTGTTTTTCGGCGGCCGGGAGATCATTTTCCGGACCACCGGCCTGCTGACCGGCCAGCTGGTGAGCCTGGTGAACTACGCCGGTATGGCGGTGAACTCCCTGTCCATGATCAGCTGGCTGGTCATGTCCCTGTCCCGGGCCCAGGCCTCCCTGGTCCGCATCAACGAGGTGCTGGACGAGAAAATTGACATCACAGACGGCCCCTCCGACGCCGCAGTGGAAAGCGGCAGCATCGACTTCGAGGACGTCTGCTTCAGCTATACCCGGGACCCCGACAAGCTGGCCCTGCGCCATGTGACCCTGCACATCGCCTCCGGCGAGACCATCGGCGTCATCGGCGGCACCGGCGAGGGCAAGTCCACCCTGGTGAGCCTGATCCCCCGGTTTTACGACGCCCTGTCCGGCACCGTGAAGGTGGACGGCCGGGACGTCCGGGAGTATACCCTGGAAAATCTGCGCAGCGGCGTGTCCATGGTGCTGCAGAACGGCTCCCTGTTCTCCGGCACCATCGCCGACAACCTCCGCTGGGCAGACCCCAACGCCACCCTGGCCCAGATGCAGGCCGCCTGCGCCATCGCCCGGGCCGACGAGTACATCGACCGCTTCCCCGACGGCTATGACACGGTGCTGGAGCAGAACGCCGCCAACCTGTCCGGCGGCCAGCGCCAGCGGCTGCTGATCGCCCGGGCCATCCTGAAAAAGCCCAGGATCCTGATCCTGGACGACTCCACCTCCGCCGTGGACATGGCCACCGACGAGCACATCCGCCGCTGTCTGCGGACGGCCCTGCCCGGCGCCACCAAGGTCATCATTGCCCAGCGCATCAACTCCATCATGTCCTGCGACCGCATTGTGGTGCTGGACCAGGGGCGTCTGGCGGACATGGGCACCCATCAGGAGCTGCTGTCCCGCAGCCATATTTACCGTGACGTGTACGAGAGCCAGATGAGAGAGGGGGCGGTGGATCATGCCGCGAGTTGACCTGCAGAAATATAATAAAAAGGTAGAGAACCCCTTCGCCATCCTGTGGCGGCTGGTGTGCTACTTCAAGCACTGCCGCCTGCTGCTGACGGCGGCCATGCTGTCGATTCTGGCCTATGTGGCGGCCACCATCGGGGCTGCCTACTGCATGAAGCCCCTGACAAACCTGCTGGAGGCCAGCGGTGCGGCTCCCAACGAGACCTACGCCAAGTACATCAGCCTGATCCTGGGCCTGGCGGGCCTGTATCTGCTGTCGGCCCTGACCAACTATCTGCTGAACCGGCTGATGCTGGAGTGCAGCGCCATCATCATGAAGCAGCTGCGCACGGAGCTGTTCGACACCATGCAGCGCCAGCCGGTGCGGTTCTTCGACGAAAACAAGACCGGCGCCCTGATGAGCTACTACACCAGCGACATCGAGGCCACCAACGAGCTTTTGCAGCACAGCATCACCCAGCTGGCCATCTCCATCACCTCCCTGGTGGGGACCGTTGCCATGATGCTGGCCCTGTCCATGCGGCTGTTTGCCATCATGGTGGTGCTGGGGGCTATCGTGGTGCTGGTGGTGCGGGTCACCACCAAAATCAGCAAGCGCACCTACGCCAGCCAGCAGCGCCTCACCGCCGCCGTCAGCGGCTATATGGAGGAGATGATCACCGGCCAGCGTGACGTGAAGGTGTTCACCCACGAAAAGGAGGTCATGGAGCAGTTCGACGTCATCAACCAGGACCTGTGCAAGGCCTCCACCACCGCCACCACCGTCACCTCCATGGTGGGCCCCATTCTCAACAACCTGTCCCACATCTTCTACGCCATCACCTGCGCGGTGGGCGTCCTGTGGCTGACAGGGGAGGGGGCCGGCGGCATCCTCATCGGCTTTTTGCAGTATGTCCGCACCTTCGCCGACCGCGTCAGCCAGATCTCCGAGCAGTTCAACGCTCTGATGATGGCTCTGGCCGGTGCCGAGCGGATTTTTGGCATCCTGGACCTGCCTCCCGAGGAGGACCAGGGCCAGGTGACCCTGGAGCAGAAGGGCGACGACTACCACTGGCGTATGCCGGACGGCACCCTGGTGCCCCTGCGGGGCGATGTACGCTTTTCCCATGTGGACTTTGCCTATGTGCCGGAAAAGCCGGTGCTGCGGGACCTGTCCCTGTACGCCAAGCCCGGCCAGAAGATCGCCTTCGTCGGCTCCACCGGCGCGGGAAAAACCACCATCACCAACCTCATCAACCGGTTTTACGATATCCAGGCCGGCTCCATCACCTATGACGGCATCGACGTGCGCAACATCCGCAAGGACGACCTGCGCCGCTCCCTGGGCATCGTGCTGCAGGACACCCACCTGTTCACCGGCACGGTGATGGAGAACATCCGCTACGGCCGCCTGGACGCCACCGATGAGGAGTGCATGGAGGCCGCCAAGATCGCCAACGCCCACTATTTCATCTCCCACCTGCCCCAGGGGTACGACACCGTCCTCTATTCCGACGGCGCCAACCTCAGCCAGGGCCAGCGCCAGCTGGTGGCCATCGCCCGGGCGGCGGTGTCCCGGGCTCCGGTGCTGATTCTGGACGAGGCCACCTCCTCCGTGGACACCCGCACCGAGAAGCTCATCGGCCAGGGGCTGGACGGCCTGATGGCCGGGCGCACTGTGTTCGTCATCGCCCACCGCCTTTCCACCGTCCGCAACGCCAACGCCATCATGGTGCTGGAGCAGGGGCGGATCATCGAGCGGGGCGACCACCAGGAGCTGCTGGACCAGAAGGGGAAGTACTATCAGCTCTGCCACAACATGATCGAATTGACCTAACTGTTCACCGAAAACATCTGCGAGATATAATTGTTAACCGTTAATCTGCGGCGAAAGTTAGCGGATAAAAACAGCAGAAAATCCGGCGCAAGAGAATAAAAATACAAAGAAAATGGATAATTGTCATTTTTTTTGGAATATTCACAGAAAGTTTAATCTTAGTGTTGAAAAATCTACTGTTTCATGATACAATTAGGAAAACATTTTAATCCTGGGCGGCGATAAGTAAAATGCACAAAAACCGTCCGCCATCGGCGAACAGACTGGTGCGTAGTGGACAGCGAGCCGTGGACGCACCCAGCCGTCCCCAAAGGAAAGATCATGGCAGAAAAGAATAAAAAGCGCGGCGGACGCCGTGCCCATCTCAACGATTTCCATGTGAATCTTGCCGGTGATTATGTATATACCGGCGCCCACTACTCCTATGTGGACCAGGGCCGCAGCCGCGACCGGGTCCAGCGGGAGCTGCTGGGACTGAGCGTTGCCGTCATGCTGGCCGTGGTGGCCGGCGGCTGCAGCGACGCCCCCGCCATGCTGAACTGCTGGTACGTCATCCTCCCCTATATCTGCGAGGCCGCGGCGGCGGTCAGCGTGATCTGGGCGGTGCTCCGGCTGCGGAAGGCGGAGGAACCCATCCGGGAGTACATTTATAAAAAGAGCGTGCAGGCGCTGCCCCACCGGGCCATGCTCTGCATGATCTTCGCGGGCCTGGGCTTTGTGACCATGGTGCTGTACCTGGCCATGAACGGCTCCGGCGGCCGCGTGGCCTCCGTGATCGCCTACCTGGCGCTGAAGGCGCTGGTGGCCGGGGGAGCGTGGCTCCTGTGGCGGTATATGCTGACCCTGAAATGGGAAAAGCTCCCCGCCCGCGACTTGGATACGCCTCAGGCGTGATCCACCAATTTCCTTTGTGAACTCCGGGCTTCTGCCCGCGTTCAAAAATATTTAAGGAGGATTCCAATGAAGAAAGCTACCCGTATCTTGGCTCTGGTACTTTGCGCTGTCATGTGCCTGGGCCTGTTCGTTGGCTGCGGCAACAAAGGCAAGCAGAACAACGACACCCCGTTGGTCGTGGGTTATTCCCCGTTCAACAGCAAGTTCTCCCCCTTCTTCTCCGAGACCGCTTATGACCAGGACGTCTGGGTCATGACCGCTATCAGCCTGCTGAACAGCGATCGCCAGGGCGCCATCATCATGAAGGGTATCGAAGGCGAAACCAAGGCCTACAATGGCACCGACTACACCTACCACGGTCCCGCTGACTGCGAGATTGTGGAGAACACCGATGGCACTGTGGACTACAACTTCAAGCTGCGCGAGGACCTGAAGTTCTCCGACGGTGAGCCTATCACCATCGACGACGTCATCTTCTCCATGTACGTCCTGTGCGATCCTACCTACGACGGCAACAGCACCCTGTTTGCTCTGCCCATCCAGGGCATGGATGCTTACCGTTCCGGTATGGACACCCTGTACAACCTGATGCTGGCTGCCGGCCGCGACAACACCGACTTCTCCAAGTGGAAAGAGGCGGATCAGACTGCCTTCTGGGCTGACGTGGATCAGGCCGGCGTGAAGTTCGTCCAGGCCATCATGCAGTACTGCATTGCCCAGGGCGCTAACGCCGAGGGCGATTCCGTTGCCGCCTGCATGGCCAACTGGGGCTTCGAGCTGCCCGCCGATGCTACCGAGGCTGACGCCTTCAACGCCATCGTCGCCAAGTATCCCTCCCTGGCCGAGGCTGTCGACACTGAGAAGCCCGAAGGCACCACCTTCACCAGCCTGCTGAACGACTACGAGACCAAGTACACCAAGGGTATCGAGACCGGCACCTCCGCTGCCAACATCTCCGGCATCAAGAAGACCGGCGACTACAGCATGACCGTCTCCCTGACCCAGGTCGACGCCACCGCCATCTATCAGCTGGGTGTGACCATCGCCCCCATGCACTACTATGGCGAGAAGACCAAGTATGACTACGACAACAACAAGTTCGGCTTTGACAAGGGCGATCTGAGCCACGTTCGCGAGAAGACCACCACCCCCCTGGGTGCTGGCCCCTACAAGTTCATCAAGTTCGAGAATGGTACCGTGAACTTCGAGGCTAACGATTCCTACTATCTGGGCGCCCCCAAGACCAAGTATGTCAACTTCCTGCAGACTCAGGAAGACGATAAGCTCAACGGCGTCGTCACCGGCACCGTGGATATCACCGATCCTTCCTTCAGCTCCACCACCGTGGACGCCATCAAGGCTGCCAACAAGAACGACGATGTCAACGGCCCCGCCATCACCACCGATACCGTGGATAACCTGGGCTATGGTTACCTCGGCATGAGCGCCAACACCATGAACGTCAACAAGGAGCCCGGCTCCGATGCCTCCAAGGCTTATCGTAAGGCTTTCGCCACCGTTCTGGCTGCTTACCGCACCGTCGCCATCGAGTCCTACTATGGCGAGCGCGCTTCCGTCATCAACTACCCCATCTCCAACACCTCTTGGGCTGCTCCTCAGGCTGCTGATCCTGGCTACAAGGTCGCTTTCTCTGTGGATGCTCAGGGTAAGGACATCTATACCTCCGACATGACCGACGAGCAGAAGTATGAGGCCGCCCTGCAGGCTGCCCTGGGCTTCTTCGAGGCCGCCGGCTGCAAGGTCGAGAACGGCAAGGTCGTCTCCAACCCCGAGGGTGGTATGGATACCGCTAACTACGCCATCGAGCGCGAGGCCCTGATCCCCGCCGACGGCAAGGGCGATCACCCCTCCTTCATGATCCTCACCGAGGCCTCCAAGGCTCTGGAGAAGATCGGCGTGCACCTGATCGTCACCGACCTGTCCGACAGCACGCAGCTGTGGGATACCATCGAGGCCGACCAGGCTGACATGTGGGCTGCCGCTTGGAGCGCCACCCCGGATCCTGATATGTATCAGATCTACTTCTCCGGCATGGACGGCAAGGCTGCCGGCGGCTCCAACTACATGTACGACATCAACGATGCCGAGCTGAACCAGCTGATTCTGGATGCCCGCAATTCTCTGGACCAGAGCTATCGTAAGACTCTGTACAAGTCCTGCCTGGACATCATCGTTGACTGGGCCGTTGAGGTTCCTGTCTATCAGCGTCAGAACGCCATCATCTTCTCCACCCAGCGTGTCAACATGAACACTGTTGCCCCCGACATCACCACCTTCTATGGCTGGCTGAGCGAGGTCGAGAAGATCGAGCTGAACTGACAAAGTTCCGCACCCAAGACCTGTACGACAACATAGGTTAAGTCACAAGGTACGCCCCCGGCGGCTCCGGCCGCCGGGGGGTGCCCCGACTGCATATCAAGGAGCGACCCGGGCGGGGCCGGGGGTGTTGCTTGATGTGCAGTGGGTAGTCTATAGGGAGGGGCGGAGCAGACGTGTTCCGCCAATCTGCATCACTGTATCATCAGATCGGAGGGTTATCAGTGCGCAAATACATCATCAAAAGAATTCTAATCTCAATCGTCATCCTGTTCCTTGTCGCATTCGTCATCTACGCATTGATGCGCTGTCTCCCCACGTCCTACGTGGAGGCTATGGCGCGTCAGAAGTCCATGCAGCCCAACTCCAAGTCCTTTGAGGAGTGGATGGAGCAGCTCACCAGAATGTACAATCTGGACGTGGGCATTGTTCCCGGCTTCTTCAAATGGCTGGGTCAGATGCTGACCTTCAACTTCGGCGACAGCTGGCTGTGGACCAAACCCGTCACGGAAGTATTCAACAGCTGCGTGTGGATCTCCTTCTTCATGGGCCTTATCGCCTTCGTGCTGGAGATCATCATCGCGATCCCCCTGGGCGTCATTGCCGCCACCAAGCAGTACAGCAAGACAGACTATGTCATTTCGGTGCTGGCTCTGGCCGGTATTTCGCTGCCCACCTTCTTCTTTGCTTCTCTGCTGAAGCTGTTTTTCTCCGTGAAGCTGGGCTGGTTCGACCTGTATGGTCTCACCGGCCGTAATCACGAGCAGCTCTCAGCCTTCGCGAAGCTCCTGGACATGGGACATCATCTGGTTCTGCCCATCGTCACCCTGGTGGTTATCAGTGTCGGTTCCCTCATGCGTTACACCCGCACCAACATGCTGGAGGTGCTCAACGCTGACTTCATCCGCACGGCCCGGGCCAAGGGTCTGTCCGAGCGCAAGGTCATCTATCACCATGCGTTCCGCAACACCCTGATCCCCCTGGTCACCATCATCGGCGGTTCTCTGCCCGGCCTGTTCTCCGGTGCACTGATCACCGAGACGCTGTACTCCATCCCCGGCATCGGCTACATTTCCTACCAGTCCATGGTGGGCGGCGACATTCCGTTCTCCATGTTCTACCTGGTCTTTATGGCCGTGCTGACCCTGTTGGGTAACTTGATTTCTGATATTCTGTACGCCGTGGTGGATCCGCGGGTACGCATCGCTTAAGAAGGGAGGAGGAAATAAAATGGCAGATCGCAAAGATAAGATCAATGAGCAGCAGGTCGAGCAGGAGATCCGTGAGGAGATCCGCGAGGAAATGAAGCACGCCGACCAGGAGCCTGCTCAGGAGCAGTATTCTCTGAACGATGACCGTCGTGTTAAGGTCCTTTCTCCCGGTATGCTGGTGGCCAAGCGCTTCATCCGCAACCGCATGGCCGTCACCGGTCTGGTCATCCTGGTTTTCATGTTCGTGTTTTCCTTCATCGGCGGCCTGATCTCCCCCTATGGTCAGGACCAGTTCTTCTACACCGATAAGACCATCCGCCGTGACTTCGGCGCGGCCAAGGAAAACACCGAGTTCCAGTACGCCAGCAACAACGACGAGGTGTTCGGCCTCACCGCCCAGGCCAGAGCTATGCTGGCCATCCAGCAGGGGAAGACCACCTTCTCCAACAAGAGCGACAACTTCACCCTGACCAAGGTTTCCGACGACTTCTATTCCGTGGAATACAACGGTCAGGTGGTGGGCTACGCCGGCAAGAAGCTGGTGAACGCCTCCGCCAAGGACAGCACCCTGTCCTTCGACTTCAAGTATCAGGCCCTACTGGCCTCCGCCTCCGGCGCTAAGGAATTCACCGCCGACGGCGTAGCCTACACCCTGGCCGAGGATGGCAGCATCACCTCCCAGGACGGCGCCGATGTGGCCTATGTCAGCAACATCATCGTCAACGCCATTTCCCCCGACGTGTTCCTGAGCCGCGACTTCAAGGAGAAGCTGTATGCCGCCATTGCCACAGCTGAAAACGGCAAGGCTGCCTTCAGCTATACCGACGAGTCCCTGATCGTCGCCGAGGAGCCTGAGGAGGAGCCCGACACCGAGGAGCCGTCCTCCGGCATCAACACCGAGGACCCCAACGCCCCCACTCAGGAGGAGACTCCCACCAGCGCCACCGCTGAGTACGATCTGGAGTATGATCCCGCCACCATGAGCTGGAAGATCCTCCAGGAGAAGCCCAGCCGTCAGTACGATCAGTACTCCTTCCCCAACAAGGACCACTGGCTGGGCACCGATATGTACGGTATGGATATGCTGACCCGCCTGATGTACGGCGGTCG
>ENA-OOWZ01000981-OOWZ01000981.1-human-gut-metagenome-genome-assembly--contig:-NODE-981-length-14549-cov-5.683800_pt1 | contig 14549 bp, 16 predicted proteins | sample MGYA00241580_ERZ501329 | MGnify/ENA primary metagenome ERZ501329 (study PRJEB25962, sample SAMEA2042923) | human gut metagenome | biome: human gut; feature: human-associated habitat; material: faeces... | reverse complement strand
AGAAAAAGGAACGAGACCTTCATTGCATGATAAACACACAATAAAAGTCTCGTTCCTTTCAATTTCTATATACACTACTATATATACTCCGAAAGCGTGCGTCCCGGTTCCCTGCACAGGTATGTCCCAGCCAGAAAACGTGATGACGAGATCGCACAACATCTTATAACCGATGTGAACTACTCCCTGATATTTCCGACATAATAACACGGGAACCCTGTGATTGTCAAAGGATTCCCGGCTAGTATTTGGTAAAGAAATTATAAACTTTTAATTCAGAGCATCATAGCCGCTCTCCTTTGTACGGATCTTAGTTGCAGTGCGGATCTCGTAGCTGAATATCTTGCCGTCTCCAACCTCGCCTGTATATGCCGCCTTCTGGATAGCCTCGATGGTCTTCTTCTCCCATTCCTCAGATGACACAACTATCTCAAACTTGATCTTTGGCTGCATCACCACATCTACCTCCGTACCACGGACAAGTTTCTTATATCCTCTCTGTGCCCCGCATCCCATAACCTGAGACACTGTAATTCCATTTACATCTATAGCGTTCAGTGCTTCCTTGACGTCCTCAAAGACCTCCTCGCGCACGATAGCCTCAACCTTTATCATCATAATGATATTCTCCTTTCACTTTGCCAAATTTCCAGAATATGCAGGCAATTGCGAACATAGTATTCTTATTTTGTTGAGCTGATTTAGAACTACCAACTCAGGGATATACGAGGGCGCCGGTCCTTAGGTGGTGCCCCCAGGCAGCGCCTTAGTACCGCTGCAGCCCGAGTTAAGCGGAAGCGCTCCCTGATTGGTATTCTAAATCAGTTCAACACTCTATACATATCCAGTTCGCAATTGCATCCTCCTACGAATCAAGTCCATTGAATGTTGGATATGCACTCTCACCATGCTCTGAGATATCCAGACCTACCTTCTCTTCTCTGTCTGTTACACGGAGTGGTGTGAAGAGTCTCACGATTCCAAGACAGATAAGTGTTCCGACTACGGCTACCGCGATCGTAACCACAATGCCAACAAGCTGCATCAGAAACAAATGTGCATCTCCGAATACCAGACCATCCCAACGAGCTACACTGTTGATCGAGCTCTTTGCAAATAAACCTGTTGCGATACCTCCCCAGACACCTCCGATACCATGACATCCAAATGCATCAAGTGCATCGTCTATCTTCAGCTTACCCTTCAGGAATGATATTGTAAAGCAGCAGATCGGGCTGACAAGTGCACCGATGATGAATGATGACCAGATTGGTACAAATCCTGCACCAGGTGTTATAGCCACAAGACCAACTACAAGACCTGTTGATGCACCGACCAGAGTAGGCTTTCCGTCCTTTATAACATCTATTATCATCCATGAGAGCATTGCGCTGGCACTGGCAATCGCTGTTGTCATAAATGCATGTGCTGCAAGGCCATTTGCACCGAGGGCACTTCCGGCATTGAAACCGAACCATCCAAACCAAAGAATGAATGCACCGAGTGCGACAAATGGAATGTTGTGAACTCTGTATGCTGTGTTCTCGTATCCCTTTCTTCTTCCAAGGATGATAGAGAATACAAGGGCGCTCACACCTGAGCTTATATGTACTACATTTCCTCCCGCGAAATCAACTGATCCGATCTCTCCGAGGAAACCACCCTGGCCCCATACCATGTGAGCCATTGGGTAATAAACGATGATCGACCAGAGCATGATGAAGAAGAACAATGCCTTGAACTTCACACGTCCGACCAGTGAGCCGGTGATAAGCGCCGGTGTGATCATAGCGAACATCATCTGAAATGCAACGTATACAAGGTGAGGTATATTGTCCGCATAAGGACCAGCCTCATCCATCTTTATCCCGTTGAGTGCAAACCACTTGAGATCTCCTATAACACCTCCGTGGTTCGTGCCAAATGAGAGCGAGTAACCGAACAGCACCCACATGACAACTGAAAGTCCCATGATGGCCGTACATGCCATGATAGTATTTACAACATTTTTCCTCCTGACGAGGCCTCCGTAGAAAAATGCAAGTCCGGGTGTCATGAAGAACACCAGAGTCGCACAGATCATAATAAAACCAGTATCTCCCGTATTCATAGTTTCTTCCTCCTTAACCTTTATTCACCCGAAGGATGCGATATCTCATTCTCCCGGTACTACATACGCGAAAAGGCGCCAAACGAATCTTTTCGATTCATTTGACGCCTTTGTCGTGATTTATAATAGCAGACTTCAGAAAATAATGCAAGAGGTAATTTTAAATTGTTTTTCTCAAGCTGTTTTGTTGTTTTTATGAAGTTTCTTAACCAAGTCTTTGTTGTCGGCTCAATTTCGATATACTGGACTTTTTTACGGCGTGCTATCCTACGCCACCCCTGTAGACTCCATTCCAGTCTTGCCAGCTGCTGCCATACTTGCATTTGCCGTAACCGGGATATGTTCCTTATATGCAATTACAACATCCCGCATGGATGGCACTGACACACTCTCTGTCTGCCAGAACCGCTCTGTAACCACGGATATTGCATGTGTGATATGTCTGTAATCATTCTCGCATCCCAGAGCCTCACTGACATACCTGTCATGCATTTCTCTGAGATATTCCACTATGTCTCGCCCATCATCTATGCTTTCCATATTGACACCTACTGAAGATATCGTCTTATTCACATAGCCATGCAGCTCTGTCTCGTACTGGCAGTGTTCTCTAAGATTCCCAGGAAATATACTGTTGTGCGGATATGTGAATGAATCTGCCACGTAGTGAACAAGCTTTCCGAGAAGAAAGCTCTGTCTTATAGTTCCCATTCCGCCTTTTTCAAGTTTCTTTGTGAGTTTATTTGTAAGTTTTTCCATATACTTTTGGACATTTTCATAGTTGTGTCCTCTAAGCTTCTCCTCGCCATGGATGCTGCCCCTGAAATAAGTCAACATATTGATATCCGGCTCTATGCTGCCAAATATGAACGCCGCCTTCTTCAGCTTAGATGCGCCGGCATCCATATGATCCATAATATATCTGCTCAGATTCATGTGGTCTGCTGTTCTCATATTTAACGCCTCCTGCCTGTTCTGCCATCAAGCACAGCTTGATAAGCTTCTCATGTACAAATGTATCCTCTATACCTTTTTCGTTGTATATAGTGTAAACGATAGATATAAAATCCACAGGAAGAAACTATAAATACTTTCTAAATAGACCGTAAAATATTCAGAAATTCATGGCAATTAAGAGAGTTCCAGCAGTGATGCATACCACGCCAACAGCCGCTTTCTTGGTCAGCTTTTCATGGAACACGATTCCTGAAAATGCAATGGTGATGAGCATGCTCAGCTTGTCTATCGGTACTACCACGCTTGCCGGTCCGTCCTGAAGTGCCCTGTAATAACACAGCCAGGATGCTCCCGTGGCTATTCCGGAGAGCGCAATAAACAGCAGCTCCTTCATCTCTATGCCATTTATCTCATGCTGTTTTCCTGACACAAACACCATAAGCCAAGCCATGACAAGAACCACCGTTGTCCTGATCGCCGTGCCCAGATTTGAGTTGATATCCGATATCCCTACCTTGCCGAGTATCGCTGTCAGACTGGCAAAAACAGCTGAGAGCACGGCGTACAACAGCCAGCTGCCATGCAAAAGTCCCATTCCCCGCTGTTTCTGTGCCACACTGCCACCGTCTGTTGACATATGTTCGACATCTTTCCCTGACAGCTCCTGATCATCTGCAGTTTTCTTTTTGGTGATCATAAGCATAGTGCCCACACCTATCATAACTATTGAGATACCCTTAACCCAGGTGATCCCCTCATGTAGGAATATAAGGGCAAGCAGAATCGTGAGCACGGTGCTTGATTTGTCTATGGGAACGACCTTGTTGATATCCCCTTTCTGCAGCGCCCTGAAATAACACAGCCAGGATGCGCCGGTTGCAAGGCCGGAGAGGACCAGAAAAAGCAAAGTCTTGCCGCTGATATATGTGTCTGCAGTCCAGGCTCCTGTGACAAGAACCATCAGCCAAGCAAACAGCAGAACCACAACTGTCCTTATGGCCGTCGCCACATCAGAATCCGTCTTTCTTATACCGCATTTTGCAAGTATCGCCGTGATTCCCGCAAAGAACGAAGAACCAGCAGCAAATAATATCCACATTTTACGCGCCTCCCATTTATATGTGACCGTAAGACACACTTACATTTATCATTTTGTATCATCTTTATAGCTAACAGGAAAATGATTAGAAAAAATTTTGATCTTTGATTAAGGTTGCGGGCGTAACAGTTACTGCAAAGTGATTTATTCTACAATGGCGGCGTCCGTCAGTCTGGAATAGTGAGCAGTATATTTCCGTAAAAGCAGTAAAGCCGCCCGGTTTCGGACGGCAAATTGGCACAGGCTGTTTTTTATACTCTCCAAAGCAACATGTCGAGTGCGGCAGAAAAGAGTATCATTATAATCGGCGACGGTGCAGTTTTTTTGATTTTTTATATCCGAAATGTGTCAGCCACAGAATGGCAAAGACCAAAATGGATTTAGGATCCGGAGCAAGCGCCGAATGAATATTCGCAAAACCAAGCAATGTTGATATGGCCATACCGATTGCCGTAGCGAGAATCATTGCGATAACGCAGGGGCGGACGCCGGAGAGAAAAGCGTTGACGCCGGCATATTTCATCAGGTTTTTGAGTACCGCCGCAGTTAAAAGTATAATAATGAAAGACGGAAGAACAACGCCGAGCGTAGCAAGAAACGAGCCGAGAATGCCGCCTTATGTGGAGCCTATAAATGTCGCCATATTAACGGCAAGCGGACCGGGTGTCGATTCCGAAACGGCAATAAAATTTAAGAATTCGCTTTCCGTTAGCCAGCCGTTTGAAATGACTGTTTCTCTTACAAGGGAAACCATTCCGTATCCGCCGCCGAAGTCAACCGGCATGAGGAATTTCGCACTTCTATGGATGAAGAAGGGCGTATCGGGGTTTTTGATGTCATGCACCCAAGCTATGCAGTTTTTCATAAGGAAACAGAAACCTTTTCCTGCCTTTGGACGCAGTTTGATTCGGATTATCGGACTTTTCTGCAAAACTATGATCACGATATTCAGCAATACGGGGCAGTGTCAGGAATTGCGCCTAAGCCCGATATGCCGAACAATGTGTTTGACATCTCCAATATCCCATGGACAAGCTTTTCCGGGTTTAATCTCAATTTGCCGAAAGGCGCTTCCTACTTGCTGCCGATTTTCACCTTGGGGAAATATTTCCGTCAAGGCGATCGGCTTCTTCTTCCGGTTTCCGTACAGGTACATCATGCGGTGTGCGACGGCTTCCACGTGTGCAGATTTCTGAATGAGTTGCAGGAGCAGGCAGACCGGTTTGAAAGGCTACTGTAAAACGTTGAATATCCTACATTGAGAACGATTACAAAACGTTCATGTTCTGTTGCATCGGACGCAGAAACCATACAGAAACGAGCAATGTCAATACTTCTGCCGTAGGAACAGCAACCCATATTCCGGTTAAACCGAATCTCTGCGGCAGCACCGTCAGGAACAAAAGCAGCAACGCAAAGGAACGCAAAAATGTGATCAAACCGGAAAAATGCCCCTTTCCGTATGCTATCATCCGAACTGCGGCAAAAATATTAACTCCTGAAAACAGAAACCCAAGTCCGTAAATTCTCATTCCGAATACGGCAATGGGAAATACAGGACTGGAGGTATCCGCAAAACAGGACACGCCCGCCGGAGCGAGAAAGTAGGTCAGCGCATAGATGACAAGAGGAGCGATTGCAAAAAAACGATGTGCATACAGCTCCAGTTTCCGACAAACATCTGTTTTTCCGTCCCCGTATGCATAACTCAGCGGAGGCGCCATGCCCATGGAAAATCCAAAATAGACCCCAATAAACAGGAATTGCAAATACATAATGATGGAAACCGCTGCAACACCGTCTTCACCGGCGAAAGCAAGTGCGGTGCGGTTAAATACGATTGTTGTAATCGCAATGGCAAGCTGATCCACAAATTCGGATGCGCCGTTCACCATACAATGCAGAGCCTCTTTTGCGGATAGCCCATACAGCGTAAAGGACATGGATTTGCGCATTCGTACAAAATAGTAGACACCCATGAGAAATGACAGCACCAAGCCTAAAATTGTAGCCAACGCAGCTCCATAGATACCCATCTGCATACGTCCGACCAAAACGTAGTCAAGAATGATGTTCAAAACACCGCCGGACAGTGCTGTTGCAAAACTGTATGTGGGAGAGCCGTCTACCCGAATAAAGTAAGTGAATAGCTCTTTTTCTATCACGACAGGTGTAGCCCAAAGCCACCAAAGTGCGTAGATTTTGCACCCTGCTATCGTTACATCGGTTGCACCGAGCAGGGTCAAAATCTTTGATAGATTCGTAAGAACGATCAGAGAAACAAGGCAGCTCAGCAGAATAGCTGCAACAGAGCTGACTGAGAAGGCACGACTTGCCTCTTCTTTTCTGTTTCCGCCGATATGCAAGGCCGCAACTGCGCTGCCGCCGGTAGCAAACACAAGCGCAATGCCGGTCAGCACATTCACAATCGGATAAACGATATTGATGGCAGCCAGTGCATTTGTTCCGACATAGGCAGAAACGAAAATACCGTCAATAATGGTATAGACGGTGTTAAACAGCGAGGTCAGATAGGTCGGAATGATAAATTTCAGAAGCTTTCCGAAACGCACCTCTTTTTCAGAGGCAAAAATCAACGTGTTTTCCATAATAGTTCCCTCCTGTTACTATCATAAACCTTCAAGTAACTTGAATGTCAATAGAGAAAGTGCTACAATACTGTTGGGAGGGGAACCATATGGCTTGGAATTTTCAAATTGGAGAAATTGCCCGCTTTTTTGATGTACCGGCTTCTACGCTTCGGTATTGGGAAGATAAAGGCGTTCTGCATCCGAAAAAAGGAATTGAAAACCATTATCGGGAATACACCATTGAGGACCTGATGACGATCTCCGATGTGATTTTTTATAAAAATCTTGGTTTACGGTTGACGGAGATTCGCGGAATGGATGACGCATCGCCCGAACAGCATGGAAAACTATTTGCTGATAAGCTCTCAGAACTGGAACGGCAGCAAGAACTGCTTGCTCGCCGAATGGAGAAGCTGCGCTGCCATATACAAGCTATGAAAACACTGACTGATTTGAGAGAGTACCCTTATCAGAAGTCGGATATTGACGCAGAATGCATCGTGTCTTTTGATTTGATCGAGCGAGACAAGCTGCGTCAATATATTGAAAGCCCCTACCTTTACTCACGAGTGCAGCACTCGCAAACACTGCCAGAGGAACGACGCGGCCTTACCATTCCTGCCGATATGCGTTCAGCGTTCCCGGAATCCAGTATTCTTTGGCAAAAGCAATCGACTCGATACATGACCTTTTTAATGAGAGAAGAAGTGACTTCCGGTTTCCCAAATGACTTAGCCGAACACTTGGCACACATTCAAAAATCGCACCGTACCGGCGCAATCATCAGTCGTTTTCTGCTCTGTGCACAGGAAAATGGAAAGATATATGATTTCTATAAGACTTTTGTGGAAATTCTGCCGGATGCGATGAAATAGCCTTCCATTCTTTTATTTGCATCAGAAAAGCAACGCATTGCCGATTACTCGCCACGGCAATGCGTTGCTTTTGTTATATGCATTATAGCTTAAAGATTATGGAAGAATTCGTGATTTCCATCGCCCGATTTCGCAGGGAATTGGCGAGGCTCTCCGCCGAAGGTAAAGGCGCCGATTTTAAGAAAGGTGAGAAACAAAGTCCACTCTTTTCTCATTGCCGCACCGCCTGTCTTTTACGGATAATAAAAAGTATAACGATACCGAGAATAATCAGGCAGCCGGACAGCACCTGTGATACACGGATACCCGGAAGGAGATAAAGGCTGTCAGAGCGCAGCCTCTCCACAAAACCGTATCGTTCCGTACCCGATCATATAAAACGGAAGAAGATAGCCTTTTCGCCTGAAATGCGGGTAGCATATCAGCATAGCGGTGAGTAAAGCTAAATTCAATGAAGATTCGTAGAAAAAGGTTGCCTGCCGCCATTGGCCGATTTCTTCTATGTAAACGCCATAAGGGAAAAAGCAAAGCGAAGGATTTGTAATTTGGTTTCCGTATGCCTCTTGATTGACAAAATTCCCCCAACGCCCGATAGCTTGCCCAAGCACAAGGCTCGGCATCAGGGTATCGGCAAGTGACCAAAAGGAAATCCGTTTTACTTTACAGTAAATCAATGCGACTGCGACACCTCCGAGCACTCCGCCGTAAATGGCAAGACCCCCTCGGTTAATTTCAAAACAGAAATCAGGTCGTTTTTGTAATTATCCCATTCGAAAATCACATAGTAGGCTCTTGCACAAATAATGCATACGGGGATCAGCCAAAGAGCAAGATTGTATATATGCTCCTTGTTGATGCCGGTTTTTCTGCATCGGCATATCGCCAAAGCAAAGCCAAGCACCATACCGCAGGCGATAATGAGTCCGTACCAAGCGATATTCAGCCCTTCAATTCCGAAAAGATTTTCTATTGCATATCGGTTCAAATCCTTGTTTTCTCGCTTTTCTCAGTCTACCCGCAGCATACGGTAACCGACGCCGATATGCGTCTGAATGTATTGCGGACTGTCCTTTTGCGGCTCCAGCTTTTTGCGCAGTGTCGCCATAAACACTCTCAGGGAAGCTATATCGTTTTCCCAGCTGCTGCCCCAGATCTGCTGCGTGATATAGGTGTGTGTCAGCACCTTTCCGACATTATGAGAGAGCAGACACAAAAGCTTGTATTCAATCGGGGTCAGGTGCAATTCCTCCCCGTTTAAATAAGCGCAGCCGGCGGCATAATCGATTTTAAGCTCGCCGTTTTGGAAAACGGGTGAGTCGATGTCGCTGTTTGCCTGCAAAAGCAACAGTCTTCTTTGCGTGACACGAAGCCGTGCCAAAAGCTCCTCTACGGAAAAGGGCTTTGTCAGATAGTCGTCCGCCCCGGCATCCAGCGCCGTGATTTTGTCTTTATCCTCGCTGCGTGCACTGATTACAATAATGGGCATATTTGACCATGAGCGGATGCTTTCGATTACCTGCGTTCCGTCGATATCCGGCAGACCCAGATCCAGCAGAACGATATCCGGGTTATGGGAGGTCGTCTCCATAATCGCACCGTGTCCGTTCTCCGCGGTCAGGTAGCGGTAATCGTGAGCCTTTAGCGTTGTTACGATCAGATTGCGGACGGGGCGGTCGTCCTCCACGACGAGTACAAGGGGTTTATTCATTCAGAGTCACCTCGCTGAGCGGTAAAGTAAAGGTAAATATGCAGCCGTGCGGTACGTTATCCGTAAGCGTCAGCGTCCCGCCGTGCAGCTCTACGATAGATTTACACAGGCCAAGCCCGATCCCGAAGCTTCTGCGGCTGTCTGCGACGGTATTTTTCCCGGTGTAAAACATTTCAAAAATATGCGGTTTCATATCGTCTGCAATTCCGTTTCCGTTATCGGTGACTCGGATCACGGCATCCCCGCCCTGTTTTTCGGCACTTACGCAGATCTCGGAGCCTTGTTCGGTATATTTCAAAGCATTATCAATAAGGTTGACAATGACTTGCACGATAAGCTGTGCGTCCATACGGGCAAGGATCAGATCATCGCACCTTACCGTCACCTTGTGTCCGACGGATTTTTTCTTCAAATGCGAAACGGCTTCGTTGACCACTTCGTCTACAAGCTGGTCGGTAAGCTCCAGCTTCAGGCGTCCGTCATTCAGCCGTGTAACATACAGCAGATTTTCCACTACGCCGATCAGCCATTCGGAATCGTCATAGATATCTTTATAGATCTGCTGCTTTGTTGCTTCATCCAGGCAGCCCCCGTTATGCAAAAGCGTGTCCGCATTACCCGAAACGGAGCAAAGCGGCGTGCGCAGATCGTGTGAGATCGACCGCAAAAGGTCGGCGCGCAGCTGCTCGCTTTTTGCAAGATCTGCCGCCCGTTCCTTTTCGGCGGCGTTGTGAGCATTATCCATTGCCAGCGCACATTCGTTCACAACCGATAGTACGATGCTGCTCTCAAATGAATCGGGCTTTTCGGGTTTCATAGGTATCCCGATTACACCGTAGACTCTGCCACCTGCACGGATCGCAAGATAAAGACATTCGGATTTTCCAAACTGTGCTGTCGCTGCTCCTGCACGGCGACCGTTTTGAAGCACCCATTCTGCGGTCTGCCGCTCTGCATCGCTTAGCAGCTTTTCAGCGTGTGTATCCTTTTTTTCGGCATACAGCCGCCCGGACAACATTCCGTTTTCGCCTTTCGTATAGGCAACAATACTGCGGTCAAGCAGCCGCGAGAGCTGCATACAGGTCACGCTTAAAACATCATCGTTGCTTTTTGCTTTTTGCAGCAGACGGTCAGTGTCAAACAGCACCTGCACACGGAACGCGGAGCGAGCCGAGAGCCTTGCATGATCTTTCAGCTTCGAGGCAAGCGTGCCGGTGAGAACGGAAGACGCCAGCATGACTGCAAAGGTAACGGGATATCCTACGGCATAGGTCTGAAAGGACAACCTGGGTTCGGTAAGGAAAAATCCGAACAATACAACACTTAGAAGTGAGCCTGCCATACTGCAAAGGTATCCTTTGGTCAAAACGGAGATCATCAGCACACCGAGGATGTATACCGTAACGATATTGGTATCGGGAAAGTCGAGATGATCGAACAGAAACCCGATCGCCGTGCATACGGCAAGCGTCAGGACGGTCACGGCAATATCCCGCAGCGACGGTATCTCTGCACCAAGGAACAGACGGCGTCTGTGCGGCTTTGTGTAGTTCAGTGCGTCGGGAATAATGTGAATGTCAACATCGGGGGCGGAGGAGATCAGCTTTTCGGTGAGAGTCGGTCTCCCAAACAGCCCTCTGCGTCTGGCACTGCTTTGCCCGATCACGATTTTGGTGACATCGGAAAGCCTGACATATTCCGAAATCTGCAACGGCACATCCTCGCCGTGCGTCATAACGATCTCGGCGCCGAGCCTTTGCGCGAGCTGTATGTTCTGCGAAAGTCGGGACTGATCCTCATCATTTATGACTGCATCCGTCTGCACATAGATGGCGGTAAATCTTGCATGAAGGACCTTAGCCATCTTTGCGGCGGTGTGTATGATCCTTGCATTGGACGGCGAAGAGGATAGGCAGACAAGGATATGCTCGTCTGTATCGAATTTTGACTGCTCGGTTTGTACTTTCATCGGTTTCACCGTCCTTTTGCATTATTATACATCAAAACCGTGAAATAGTCTACTGCAAATTAAAATGCATCCTCTTTCCCGTCGGAAAGAATAATATCGACTGTTCCGTGCGTTTCCCGAAAGCGGTGGATCTCGCTTAATATCTCACTGTCGGACAGTCCCGGCGGCAGCAGGACTTCGGAAGGCTCGCAGGATTCGTTTTCCTTTAACAGTGCCTTTCTGTTTTCTTCAAGAAATCGATCCAGTCTGCTCATAAGATAAAATCCGAAAGCAAATATGCCAAGCAGGCTGACAATCAGCAATAGCTCAGCCATTCTCATTCACCTCTGTTAAATGTGAAAACACTTTTGCAGCTCTTTGTAAGCACCGAGAACCAAAAGAGTGATCTTGTCCGTAAGAACGGTTTCCGATGAAACTGCCATATTGATTTTTCCGTTCTCCTTGGTTGCCATAATATTGATGCTGTATTTTCTGCGGATATCCAGTTCTCCGACGGTTTTGCCGATCCATTCCTCCGGCACCTCTACCTCAAAAATGCCATGAGCATCATCAACCTCGATGTAATCCCGAATATGATCGGCGGTATACCGAATAGCAGCCCAATTTGCTACCTGTTTTTCCGGGTAAACGACCTCGTCCGCTCCGTTGCGCAGAAGAAATTTTGCCTGCACATCACGCTCGGCGCGGGACACAACTAATTTTGCGCCGAGTTCTTTCAGCAAAGAAGTGGTTTCCAGCGAGTTTTGAAAATTTCCGCCGATGGTGACGATGCACACATCAAAGTTTCTGATGCCGAGCGACTTTAAAAACTCCGTATTTGTGCTGTCGCCGATCTGTGCATTGGTGACGATCGGCAGAATCTCATTGACTCTTTCTTCGTTACTGTCTACCGCCATTACCTCGTGTCCAAGCTTGTTCAGCTGCAAAGCGATATGCTTTCCGAATCTGCCGAGGCCTATTAACAATATGATTTTCATAATATATTAACTCCTTTATCCGACTGTGATTTTTTCGAGCGGCAGTTTTGCGCCGCTCTGATTTTTATTGGAGATCGCCGCATAAATCAGGGTGAGTCCGCCGACTCTGCCGAGATACATCAAGACGATCAAAATAAGCTGAGAAAGAACACCGAGCTGCGGTGTGATTCCAAGGGTAAGCCCGACCGTTCCGACAGCGGACGCCGTTTCGTAAAGGCAGGTGCTAAGCGGCAGACCTTCTGCCGTGCTGATAACAATGCCGCCGACAAAAAACAGCAGGAAATACATTACGGCAACGGCTGCGGCGTTTTTCACTGCCGAACCGTCAATGCGCCTGCCGCAGACTTCGGTATCGTCCTTTTTGCGACAGACGGAGAATGCACTCAGAATCAGAACGGCAAGCGTGGTCGTTTTCATACCGCCTGCCGTAGAACCGGGCGATCCGCCGACGAGCATGAGCAGGATCATAATTGCCTTGGAAGAACCGGTCATAGCGGGAAGATCGGCGGTATTGAAACCGGCGGTTCTCGGTGTGACAGACTGAAAAAGCGACGCAAGAATCCTTTCGCCGAGCGGCAGCCCCGTAAAATCACAGAAGAAAAAGAATACTGCGGGAGCGATAATGAGGATTGCCGTTGTTACCAATATGACCTTACTTTGCATACGGTATTTTTTGAAATGCCACTTGTTTGTGTAAATATCGTCCCAGGTCAAAAATCCAATACCGCCCACAATAATTAAAAACATAATTGCAATGTTTATTGTAGGCTCTCCGATATATCCCGTAAGAGACGGATATTTGTTTTCTGCGGTGCCGAGTATGTCAAAGCCGGCGTTGCAAAAGGCGGAAATCGAATGAAATGCCGCCATCCAAATTCCCTTGATACCGAAGTTTCCGCAAAAGGCCGGCAGCATGACAATCATTCCGATAAGCTCGATCAAAAAAGTTCCCCGTACAATAAAACGGGTCAGGCGGACGATCCCGCCGACCTTCGGGGCAGAGATGGCGTCCTGCATGGTGCTGCGCTGCATCAGCGATATTTTTCTGCCGGACAGCATGGCAAAGGTCGCCGCAACTGTCACAACGCCGAGTCCGCCTATCTGGATCAGCAGCAATATTACCGCCTGCCCGAAAGAGGACCAATAGCTACCCGTATCCTGCACGACCAGCCCCGTAACGCAAACGGCAGAGGTCGATGTGAACAGCGCTTCGTGAAACGGCGTAACAACTCCGGCAGTCGATGAAAACGGCAGCATCAATATCAGCGCTCCAAGCACTATGACGCCGGCAAAGCCCAAAACGATCAGCTTAAAGGATGACAGCCGCTTTTTTCTATGTGTAATTTCAAGCATATATACTTCTCCTGTTTCTGCTTGTTTACAAAGAGTATAACGTGAAATATAAAAAAACGGTGTAATGATTCGGCGTTCTGTATTAAGATTGCATTAAGGCGCTCATTCTTTGAAAAAACAGTGCAGAGTATAACAAGCGGCACAGACAAAGGCGGATCGTTTATAACCGTTGTGCGGCTTGAAACGAATGACCTTCAAATTCCAGGGTGGTAAAACGCTCACTTCTTATTGACAATTCTCTAAATATGCTGTATAATCGGTATATACCGGAAAACAAAGGAGGACGTGTCCATGCCAAGACCGCCACGGTGCCGTCGGATTTGCGGCGCACCGCAAGTCGATACCTTCTGCCCCAACGGGTGCAAGGATGCCGAGCCGATCCTGCTGACGCTGGACGAATACGAGGTCATTCGGCTGGTTGACTTGGAGCAGAAAACCCACGAACAGTGTGCCGCGCAGATGGACATTTCCCGCTCTACCGTGCAGGAGATTTACGAAAGCGCACGACGCAAGATCGCAGCGTGTCTTGTCCACGGGAAACCGCTGCATATCACCGGGGGAAACTACCGTATATGCGGAGGACAGGAGGCAGCCCACTGCGGCCGCTGTTGCCGGACGCAGAGAGCCAACACAGAAAAATTAAGCAAAAATTGCAAAGGAGATTCCATTATGAAAATTGCAGTTACCTATGAAAACGGTCAAATCTTTCAGCATTTCGGCCATACCGAACAGTTCAAACTTTATGAAGCTGCGGACGGTAAAATCACTCATGCGGAAGTCGTTGACACCAACGGCAGTGGTCACGGCGCACTGGCAGGCTTCCTGATGCAGCACGGTGTAGACACTTTGATTTGCGGAGGCATCGGCGGCGGTGCGCAGGCAGCTCTGGCCGAAGCGGGCATCAAGCTCT
>ENA-OOWZ01000978-OOWZ01000978.1-human-gut-metagenome-genome-assembly--contig:-NODE-978-length-14573-cov-2.884282_pt1 | contig 14573 bp, 11 predicted proteins | sample MGYA00241580_ERZ501329 | MGnify/ENA primary metagenome ERZ501329 (study PRJEB25962, sample SAMEA2042923) | human gut metagenome | biome: human gut; feature: human-associated habitat; material: faeces... | reverse complement strand
TTTCCGTTGCTGCGGCGCACCACGGCGGAAATGCCGATTTTGCTTAGTGCGGCAACGCTTTGCAGGATCAGACGAGATACCTTCTTCGGCGTGATGCCCTCGCTGCCCGCAGGGTCGATCTGCGCGGACAACTCCGTGGGAGTGCCGATAAATTCCGCGCGGTCACGCATCAGCTCAGAGAGAAGAATGACGATCCGGCCGCCCAGCAGCTCCGGCTGTGTTCTGCTGTCCGACATCAGCTCCCACACATTTTCCGCGTTGCGCTCCAGCGTCAGTTCTCGGTACTCGATGTCGCGCCCGATGCAGGAGAGCGTCGCTTTGCCGCTGCCGCGCTTGTCCTCAATGAGTGTGAAGCTGGAATCCACCGCGCCGCTGATAGCCGTTGTGCCGGAGATCCGGCTGAACACCTTATTCATAACATTTTCTTTCTATGTTCATTCAACACTAATCCAGATAGATCGGCGGCTCATAATCTTTTCCGAGAAGTGCCTTTTTACGTTCCTGATATCCAAGGAATGCCCACTCCGTCATATCTGTCCACTGATGTTTTCCTCTGTCATATACCTGTACATAGCCGATTCTCTTCGGATGCATTCTTACGCTGTTTGATTCATATTCATGTCCTGTGTAAGGATTAAGTTCACCTTTACTGAGATCCTCTTCATCGGATGTGAATAAATCTTCTTCATTTTCCTGCGCATACCGGCTCTGATATCCGTTATTCTCATAACCGGAGGTCTCATCAGCTGCTGCATATGTTTCCTCCTGTTCCGGTTCCTCCGGCATAAATTCTTCTGCAAGTTTCTCTGACTCACCGTCTCCCGAATAATCAAACTCATGATACTGGATTTCCGGCTTTTCTTCTTTTGCCGGTTCTTCATGCGCTGATTCTTCTTCATGCTTTTTACGTATTCCGAAGAGCGCTCTCCATCCATGCGCTTTCTTCTCCGGTTCAACTTTCTTCGGCTCCGGTTTTTCCGGTTCCTCTGGCTCTTCTACTTCCGGTTCTGACTCATGAGCTGACTCCTCTGTATATTTCGGTTCCGACTCATAAGCCGGCTCCTCTGCATATTCCAGCTCACTTTCATAGGCTGGTTCTTCTGCATATTCCGGCTCTGCTTCATACACTGGTTCTTCTGCATACTCTGGCTCTGCTTCATACGCCGATTCTTCTGCGTATTCTGGCTCTGCTTCATACACCGGTTCTTCTGCATATTCTGGCTCTGCTTCATATACTGGTTCTTCTGCATATTCCGATTCTGACTCATACGCTGGTTCTTCTGCATATTCAGGTTTTGACTCATACACCGGCTCGTCTTCATATACAGGTTTCTCAGCATGCTCCTCTACACCCGCTGCAGGTTCTTCTTCACTTACAGTCACCGACTCTTCTGCTTCCAGTGTCACAGCTTCCGAACTTCCGGTTTCTTCCACCGGCTCCTGTATCTCTTCTTCCTGCTCTTCTATTTCTGTGGCAGGTTCTGCTGTCGCTTCTTTCTCTCTTACAAAATCAAATATTGTTTCCTGAACATATTCCGGATCTGGCTCTACAACCTTTTTAGACTTCTTCTTTTTCTTCTTTTCTATTGCATCTAATTCTTTATGAATATCTACAAGCTCACCTATCGTAATATCTCTTTCTTCTGCTTTGGCAGGTGTTTTCTTCTTTTCAGGCTCTGTAATTTTCTGGGCCTTTGAAAGCTTCTCTTCATGCTCCTCATGTTCTTCTAATATATCCAGATAAAACGGACAATCAAGAATCTTTGCGATCATTCGCATATCCTGCTCCTGGAAATTATCTCTGCCAAGACGCTGGGTCAGATTCTGACGCGACATCTTCTTTCCTGTCTGTTTTTCTATCTTCTCTGCAAGTTCTTTGATCGTCATCCCTTTACGGCTCAGAATGATCTTGACCTGTTCTCCAAACGTTAATTCCAACATTCTTTTCCTCCTTATTATTCTTACTCTCCCATACTCTCCTCGTGTGCTTTTTTATGGTTTTGTAAACATTTTTCTATCTTGATAAATCTTTATTTTTCCCTTTTATATTCTAACAAATCACAGAAAACACGTCAACTCTGCTTACGTTACATTTCCCCGAAAATAAAGGCTAAAAATGAAGTTTTTCATTCAGTTTTTTAACGGTCTTTTCATCCATTTTGACTATTTTTCTATCATAAGAAATGATTCCATTTACCTCTTCTTCTATATCCGATAATTGTGTGTAAACAGTTGCACTTAATCCACGGCTGATATTCGGAATAATGAGCTTTTTTATCAATTTCTCATAGCCCGCCGTAAGTTCTCTTTTTCTCTTGAACTTTTTATAACCGTAGACCTTTTTCTCGTACATACTATGCTTCGGGATCTGCAGCGAATACCCGCCAAACTCAGTAAGTGCCGTTACCCTCTTTTCCGGTGTTACATGCAAAGGGAAGAAATAATCATGGATGCTTCGTATATCCCCGCACCCCTGATCAAACCAGCCACTCGCAGAATCTGTCAGCCTGTAAGGATCTTCTGCCCTTACTATATCTGTCATCTTCTTCGTCTGAAACTGTCCCCATCCTTCATTAAAAATAACCCATGTAACAATGGATGGATGATCATAAAGCAATCGAACCGTCTCCTTCATCTCTTTTTCAAACTGTCTCTGCCCGGCCGGATCCTGACGTCCCATCAGATGAATCCTGGTATCTTTTGCCCGGATATGCATTCCCTCCATGGCCGTCGCCATATACGTTACATACCAGCTCTTATAATCCCGTCCTCCGTTCACCATATCCTGCCAGACCAGCATACCGATACGGTCGCAGTGATAATACCATCTCTGCGGTTCTATCTTAATATGCTTGCGGATCATATTGAACCCCAGGTCCTTCATCTTCTGGATATCATAGATCATCGCTTCATCACACGGCGGTGTGTATAGACCATCCGGCCAATATCCCTGATCCAGTACTCCCTTTTCAAAATACGGCTCATTGTTCAAAAATATCCTCGCTATTCCCTCTTTGTCATTTTTAACTTCTACCTTACGCATGGCAAAGTAACTTTCTACCGAATCCTCTCCCATCCTCACATGAAGATCATACAGAAATGGATCTTCCGGACTCCAGCTTCTCATATGTGGTATCATGATCACACACGGCTTTCCCGTCTTTCCGGATGCTTTCACCGGCCACATCTTTCTTGCCGTTATCGTAACTTCGTAATCAATATCTTTTATGCCATGTTCTTCTTCCATCTGGATCATTATAGAAGACTGGTCATAAAGAGGTGTGATCTTAAGATGTCCGATATAACACTCTGGAACTTTTTCAATCCATACGGTCTGCCAGATTCCACTCTGTGCCGTATAGAACATCCCTCCGTTTTTAAGTTTCTGTTTTCCTCTGCTATAATAACAAGTCTCCGAATAATCTCTTACTTTTACGGTCAACAGATTCTTTTCTTCTTTTAATGCTTCCGTAATATCATATGAAAATGGAAGATAGCCTCCCACATGCTTTCCCTGTTTCTTTCCATTTATATATACGACCGCACACTGATCTACCGCTCCAAAATGAAGGATCCATCTGCTTCCCTTCTCCGGCTTTACTTCATCCGGAAGCCTTCTCTTATACCATAGATATTCTTCTGGTTTTAACTGTCTGTTTACCCCCGACAATACAGCTTCCGGCGAAAACGGAACCAGGATATCCCCATCCATTTTCTTTGGAAATCCTTTTGTTTCTCTTATTGCATATTTCCATATTCCGTTCAGATTTACATAGCTTTTTCTGCGCATGAGCGGTCTTGGGTACTCCCCTAGTACATTCTTTTCATTTATATTGTCTGCCCATTTTGTCATTAACTGTTTCATGTTCATACACCCCTTTATTAAGCAAGTCTGACTTCGTGTAATCTCCCCTCGATCTCATTATCTGTCGTAATTACCGCGACCCTTGCGTCCCCCTGCTCCAGTTCGTACTCCCTGCACAGATATTTCTCCGGATATTCCTCAGGCTGCTTTTTCAGATATGGTATGCCGTCCTGTCCCCAGGCAAATTCATATGTGCGCATGTCCAGGCCCATTCCTCTTCTGGTTGCTTTCATAAAGCTTTCTTTTAATACCCAGAAGCGGTAAAACCACTCCGCCTGTTCTTTTTCATCCTTCCCATTGCGGATGATCTCACATTCTTCCCGGCAAAAATACCGTTCTGCCACCGGCATCCGCAGCTTTCCCTTCATCTCCACATCACAGCCTGTCTGAACATCTTCACGGTCACTACAGGCACACAATACATATTTTCCCGAATGTGACAGATTGAAAACTGCCGATTCCGGAAGCCTCAGAGCCTTCTTCATCTTTTCCCACAATATCCAGGCACCGACACTCCTTGCTTTGTCATCCACATTTTTAAGTTTATCCGCTTTATCTTTTCTCCACTCAGGCACTTTATCATAATATGCCTGATACGTCTCTTCTATTAGTAATGGTGTAATATCTGCTGCCCAAACACTTACCATTTTCCCACTCCTTTTTTTACTATACAATTTTAGTCTAACACACTTTTTTAAAAATGAAAGAATTTATCGAATAAAAGTGTTGACAATCAAATCCCATTGCGTTAATATATCATTAGTTTCACGCTTTAAGTAATTAAAGTTTTGCAGTGCGAATATTTTACAGTGCGACTATGCTAGACTCACACGGGAAAAGAAATATCACACAGGCACAATTATCATACATGTTGGAGGATATTTATTATGATTATCGTATTAAAACCACGCACTACAAAAGATGATGTTTCTCGTGTCGAGAACATGGTCAAAAAGAGAGGACTTAACACACACGTTGTACAGGGCGAAGAGATGACAGTTATCGGTTGTATCGGTGACACAGCCAAAGTCGATTCCAAATTATTCGAAATTGATTCTGCAGTCGATAAAGTTATGCATGTACAGGAGCCATACAAATTAGCCAACCGTGCATTCCATCCGGAAGATTCCATCATCGATGTATCCGGTGTAAAAGTTGGCGGCGACAACCTGGCAATGATCGCCGGTCCTTGTTCCGTAGAATCTTACGAACAGGTACTTGAAATCGCCCAGGCTGCAAAAGTTTCCGGAGCCAACTTACTCCGCGGAGGTGCATTCAAGCCAAGAACAAGTCCTTATTCATTCCAGGGACTCGGACTGGAAGGACTCGACATCTTAACAGCTGTAAAAGAAGCAACAGGACTTCCGATCGTAACCGAACTGATGTCAGACAAATACCTCGATATCTTTAACGAGAAAGTAGATCTTATCCAGATCGGTGCACGTAACATGCAGAACTTCGATCTGTTAAAAGAATTAGGACAACTTGACCGTCCAATCCTTTTAAAGAGAGGTCTGAACGCAACTTACGAAGAATGGATCATGTCAGCAGAATACATCATGGCATCCGGTAATGAAAATGTCATCCTCTGCGAACGCGGAATCCGTACTTTCGAAAGCTATACAAGAAATACTCTGGATCTTCAGAGTATCCCGGTACTTCGTAAACTGACACATCTTCCGATCATCGTTGACCCAAGTCATGCGGGCGGTAAATGGTGGTTAGTAGATTCTATGGCAATGGCCGCTGTAGCAGCAGGAGCCGACGGACTGATGATAGAAGTACACAATGATCCGGAATCCGCACTCTGCGACGGAGCTCAGTCATTAAAACCTAAGAAATACGACGAATTGATCAAAAAGGTTTCACAGATTGCAGGTGTTGTCGGCAAGACGATCTAATGCAGATAACCTACCACTGGCAGTTCCTTACGAACGCATGGCGGTTCAGACAAAAACCTTACAGGAGTATATATTATGAAACTTACAGTTAATCTGGAAAAAGACAGTTATCCTATCTATATTGAAAATAACATATTATCCCAGGCCGGAGATTACATCCGAAAGATCTACCACGGAAAACGCATTATGATCATTTCCGATGACAATGTATTTCCGTTATATGGTGACCGGCTGATCCATACATTGGACTCCACTTACGAATGTCACCATCTGGTACTTCCTCACGGTGAATCAACCAAGGATTTCCAGACACTTCCGACTGTCTACAAGGCAATGCTGGAGGCAAAGATTTCCCGTAGTGATCTGGTCATCGCTCTTGGCGGCGGTGTCATCGGTGATCTTGCAGGATTTGCCGCTTCCAGTTATCTAAGAGGTGTAAGACTGGTACAGATCCCAACTTCACTGTTGGCGCAGGTTGATTCTTCTGTCGGTGGAAAAGTCGCAGTAGACCTTCCGGAAGGCAAGAATCTAGTCGGCGCATTCTATCAGCCTTCACTGGTGCTGATCGATCCACTGGTACTTAACACACTGAAGGAACGATTTATCAGCGATGGTATGGGAGAGGTTATCAAATACGGCTGCATCAAAGATGCGGATTTATTTAGTACCTTGGAATCACACAGTTCTTTTGAAGATTTAAAAGAAGAACTGCCTGCCATCATCACACGCTGTGTAGATATCAAACGAATGGTTGTAGAAAATGATCAGTTTGACACAGGTGAGCGTATGTTACTGAATTTCGGACATACACTGGCTCACACCATTGAACAACATTTCCATTATCAGCGGGAAAGTCATGGCGAAGCCGTTGCCATCGGCATGTATCAGATCACCAGGATTGCCGAAGAAAAAGGATTAACACCAAAAGGAACTGCAGAACGTATCCAGAAGGTTTTAAAGACCTACGGACTTCCTTTTGAATGCGGTCTCACTCTTGGGACATTAACCGAAGCGATTGCCTTAGATAAGAAGAATCTGAACGGTAATCTCAACGTCATACTACTTCATGAAATCGGTGACAGCTACATCGAAGCTACAGACATTCAGTTCTTTGCTGAAACAGCAAGGCTTGTATAAATAACAACAATTCTACGAACCGGCCTTATATGGCACTTCGTAATCAGAAAATAATGAATGTAATTTTGGAGGATATATATCATGGGTAAATTAGAAGGAAAAATCGCAATTGTAACAGGATCAGGAAAAGGAATCGGACGTGACGCAGCACTTGCTATCGCTGCTGAAGGTGCCACTGTCGTAACAGTAGCAAGAACACAGTCTGATCTTGATGAAACAGTAAAAATGATCGAAGATGCCGGCGGAACAGCAATCTCACTTTCCAGAGACCTTACAGACGGAGAACAGGTTGCCGACATGGTCAAAACTGTTGTTGATAAATACGGAAGAATTGATATTCTCGTTAACAATGCAGGCGGATACCCAAAAGAGATCTACAAAAATATCGAACATCAGGCAATTAAGATCTGGGAATGGTCAGAAGAACAGTGGGATCAGATCATCAAAACAAACTTGAGAATCCCATTCCTTGTAACTAAAAATGTTGTACCTGTAATGATAAAACAAGGAAAAGGAGATATCGTAAATGTATCTTCAAGAATGGGTCGTATTGCATCTCAGATGGGTGCATACGCTGTTGCAAAAGGCGGTATCGTAACCATGACCAAGACAACTGCTATCCAGACCAAAGAATACGGAATCAAATGCAATGCTGTATCTCCTGGAATCGTGGACACACCGGGGCAGAGAGTCTACAACCACTCTGTAGGACAGGACGGCTGCCCGATGGGAAGCTCAAAAGATGTTGCAAAAGCAATCATCTACCTGCTGGCAGATTCACCGGCAGTTATGACAGGACAGTCTATCGACCTGTTCACAACAGTATAGAACCAAATGACTACAAGAGACACTGTCATCACTGGCAGTGTCTCTTGTAGTCACTTCACAATTATTAACAATTCGTTCGTCTTTTCATCACACTTTCATCACAATTGCACTCTATACTATAAATTGTTCGAAAAAACAACACTTTAAATCTTTTTCATAACTTTTTCCTCAGGACTGCACTCCTCCCAAATAATGCAGTCCTTTTTTTATTTAATTTTTTAACACGATTGGTCTCCCGGTCCGGATATCCACCAGCCTAATGAATTAAATGTCAACCAAATTTATTTCCCCGGCTGTCCATAATAAGCATTTGCTCCATGTTTTCTATAGTAATGCTTATCCTGTAATTCCTGTGGTGCAGGTTTAACGTCTGGGTTGATCATTTCGCATCTTGCTGCCATCTTGGCAACTTCCTCTAATACTACTGCGTTGTGAACTGCTTCGTGAGCATCTTTGCCCCATGTGAATGGTCCATGGTTCTTGCAGAGTACTGCAGGTGTTGCAACATAGTCCAGATCATCTTCATCAAATCTGTCTGCGATCAGGACACCTGTATTTTTCTCATAAGCTTCATCGATTTCTTCTTTTGTAAGATTTCTTACACATGGTACTGTTCCGTACAGGTAATCTGCATGTGTAGTTCCGTAGCAAGGGATTCCTCTTCCTGCCTGAGCCCAGCTTGTTGCCCAAGGAGAATGTGTATGTACAACACCACCAATGTTCGGGAATCTGTTATACAGCTCTACATGTGTTGCTGTATCAGAAGATGGATTTAAGTCTCCCTCTACTTTATTACCCTGAAGGTCTACAACTACCATATCTTCCGGTGTTAATTTGTCATAATCTACTCCACTTGGTTTGATTACGAAAAGACCTTTTTCACGGTCGATTCCGCTTACATTTCCCCATGTGAATGTTACCAGGTCATATTTTGGAAGAAGCATGTTTGCTTCATATACTTCTTTTTTTAATTCTTCCAGCATCTCTTTCTATCTCCTTTATATTTCTGTTACTGCGGAAAAGCTGTTATCAACATTTTCCCCTTGTATATAAGAATATGCAGATACGGGGACATAACCTATGCCCCCTCTGCTTTCATATAATATTTCTTACAGATCTGCACAAGCTCTGCGCTCTACGTCAAGACCTTTCTTGTATGTCTCCATAAATGCTTCGTATCCAGCTACGCCTTCCGGATCCGGATCGATTCTGCTTCCGGCATCGCTTCCGAATACTTTATTCTTCAGGTAGTCTTCCAGCTTCTCGCCTTCTTCACGTTTTACCATGTACTCAGCAAGGATAGCCATTCCCCATGGTCCGCCTTCGCCTGCTGTCTCCATAACTACTACAGGTGTGTTGATCGCATCTGCAAGGATCTTCTGTCCGACACCTTTTGTCTTGAAGAGTCCGCCATGTCCAAGAACGGTATCAATCTCAACACCTTCGTCTTTTGTTAAGATATCCATTCCGACTTTGATAACACCAAGTGCTGTGTACAGGTGAGATCTCATGAAGTTAGCCAGATTGAATTTTGTCTCTGGTGTTCTGACTACCATTGGGCGTCCTTTTTCTACATTTGTGATAGGCTCGCCTGCGTAGTTACCATAAGAAAGGATTCCACCACAGTCAGCATCGCCTTCCAGTGCTTTATTGTAAAGTGTTCCATACATCTGATTCATGTCTACGTCTGCTCCGATAGAATCAGCGAATTCTTTGAACAGATTTACCCATGCATTCAGATCTGTTGTTCCGTTATTGGAATGTACCATGGCAACCAGACTTCCGTCAGGTGTTGTAACCATGTCGATCTCTGTATGTAAGTCTTTCAGAGGTTTCTCAAGGACAACCATAGAGAAGAATGAAGTACCAGCGGAAATGTTGCTTGTACGCTGTGCTACGCTGTTTGTAGCTACCATACCTGTTCCTGCATCTCCTTCCGGAGGACAAAGCGGGATTCCGGCTTCCAGATTACCTGTAGGGTCAAGTTTCTTTGCTCCTTCTTCTGTCAGGATACCGGCTGCGTCTCCTGCTACCAGAACTTTAGGAAGAATCTCTTTTATTTTCCATGGATAGTTCTCACCTTCGATGAGTTTATCAAACTTCTGGATCATTTCTTCATCATAGTCTTTTGTATTCATGTCGATTGGGAACATTCCGGATGCATCTCCTACACCAAGAACCTTCTCACCTGTCATCTGCCAGTGGATATATCCTGCAAGTGTTGTCGTGAATGCGATATCTTTTACATGATCTTCTTTATCCAGAATGCACTGATACAAATGTGCGATACTCCATCTCAGCGGAATATTATACTGGAACAGATCTACCAGCACTTCGGAAGCTTTTCCTGTATTGCTGTTTCTCCATGTCTGGAATGGTGCAAGAAGCTTTCCTTCTTTGTCAAATGCCATATATCCGTGCATCATGGCACTGAATCCGATCGCTCCCAGTTTCTTGATCGTTACTCCGTATTCTTTCTGTACATTTTCTGCCATATCGCGGTAGCTGTCCTGAAGACCTGCCCAGATATCGTCCAGAGAGTATGTCCACAGTCCGTTCTCATAACGGTTCTCCCATGTATGGCTTCCGGATGCGATCGGATTGTGCTCCTCATCGATCAGTACTGCTTTAATTCTTGTAGAACCGAATTCGATTCCAAGATATGCTTTCCCGCTTTCAATGATCTCTTTTACATTGCTCATTGTACGCTTCCTCCTAAACATTATATTTTAAGTTTTCTTAATATCTCCATTATACTATTTTTGCAGGGAAATATCTATTTCGATATCCCCTGCAAATATAATCTTTTACCCGTAATTCTTTATTTGATTATTTGCGGTATGCAACGCTGTTCCACAGGAGTTCATTCTTGAACTGTCTGATTGTTGTATCCTTATCAATGTATACAGCTTCGATTCCCATGCATGCTGCCCAGTCACCCATCTGCTCTGCTGTTAAATCATAAGAGAATGCTGTGTGGTGAGCTCCTCCTGCCAGGATCCATGCTTCTGTTCCAACCTTTAAGTTCGGCTGTGGTGTCCAGAATGCTGTTGCTACTGGAAGTTTTGGCATTGGTTTCTCTGTCTTCTTGCAGTCTACATCGTTGATGATCAGACGGAATCTGTCACCAAGGTCGATCAGAGATGTTGCGATAGCCGGACCTGTCTTAGATGTGAATACAAGTCTTGCAGGATCTTCTCTGTTACCCATGCTAAGTGGCTGCTCTTTGATGCTGATCTTGCCATCTGCGATTGTCGGGCAAACTTCCAGCATGTGAGCTTCCAGAACGCCTTCTTTACCTGATACAAGGTTGTATGTGTAATCTTCCATGAATGAAGTTCCCTTAGCGTCCTTCATTCCCTGAGTCATGATCTTCATAACACGAACCATAGCAGCTGTCTTCCAGTCACCTTCTGCTCCGAATCCGTATCCTTTTTCCATCAGTCTCTGCATTGCAAGTCCTGGGAGCTGTTTCAGTCCGCCAAGATCTCCGAAGTGTGTTACAACTGCCTGATAGTTATTCTCATCCAGGAATCTTTCAAATCCAAGTTCGATTCCAGCCTGTACTGCTACATGCTCACGGAATTCTTTCTCATCTCTTCCTTCAAGAAGGATGTCATATTTGTCATAGTATTCTTCTACTAATGTGTCGATATCAGCCTGAGATACTGCATTAACAGCTTCTACAACTTCATTTACAGGATAAGCATCTACTTCCCATCCGAATTTGATCTGAGCTTCTACTTTGTCGCCTTCTGTTACGGCTACGTTTCTCATGTTGTCAGCTACACGCATAACTCTGACGTGGCTACTTTCTACAACACCTACTGCTGTACGCATCCATGATCCGATCTGTTTCTGAACGTCTTCGTCTTCCCAGTATCCTGCAACAACTTTGCGTTCCATGTTCAGACGGCTGAAGATGTGTCCGTACTCTCTGTCACCATGTGCTGCCTGGTTCTCGTTCATGAAGTCCATGTCGATTGTGTCGTATGGGATTTCACGGTTGAACTGTGTATGTAAGTGAAGTAATGGTTTTCTGTATTCCTGTAATCCTAAGATCCATGATTTTGCAGGAGAGAATGTATGCATCCATGTGATAACACCGGCACAGTTCTCGTCTGTGTTAGCTTCGTTGAATGTCTTTCTGATTACTTCGTTTGTGATCATGGTTGGTTTCCATACTACTTCATATGGAAGGTTTCCTGATTTGTTCAATGCATCTACGATAATCTTTGAATGCTCTGCTACGTGTGCAAGACACTCATCTCCATAAAGATCCTGTGATCCTGTGCAGAACCAAAACTGATAATTCTTTGTTTTTAACATGTTTAATTACTCCTTTTCGCTCAAATTTTCTGTTTCATTTACAGCTTCATTATGTCTCTATTATAAAAATATGGACTTGTTTTCTCAATTTCTTAACTCTGCACTTTTGGGAAAATAGTTACCTATTCCGACCTCCGTTATGATATAATCTAAGGAGAATCCAAGGAGGTATTTTATATGAATTTATCCGATTTTTGCCGCCGGATCACAGGACCCGATACACGGCTTCTTCCGGAAAACCATAAATTAGGCGCAAGACTTGTCTGTCCGGAATATTCCAAATCCGTTCAGGAAGTCAAGACGTATCCGTTACTCGGTCAGGACCGCAGCTTCTTATTATGCTGGAACTTCGATTCTCCCGGTAACCTGTATGCAACGATGATGCCGTCTCCGGAGAATTTCTGCTATCATTATTCCTATTCGGAAGGGAAATATACGCAGCTTCACACGCATGATTATCTGGAACTTTCCTATGTTGTGGAAGGAGAATTTCACCAACGGATATTGAATAAAGATGTAGTCTTTCAGAAAGGTGATCTCTGCCTGATCGACAAAAACTGTCTGCACCAGGACTACCTGACAGACCAGTCTGGGGTCGTACTTTTTATCGGAATTGCCAACGATATGTTTACGGAGATCATGAATGAGAACAGTACCCCGCAGAAGATTCTTTCCTTCCTGCAGTCTGCATTGTTAAAGCAAAAGGATGTCCAGCAATTTCTGCATTTCCGACCATCCGACGGGGCAAGCGAATCTCTGGACGACAGTCTTTTGTTGCTTTTGAAAGAATCTTATTCGCCGGACAGTGGTTCCAGATATATTACAAAAGGTCTGTTATTCCGGATCTTCCGGATCTTAAGTACACAGTATGATTTTTCTCTTTCCAAAGAGCAGAAGCAGACGATGAACTGGATCGTATTCGAAGAGATTTCGGACTATATCCGGGCACATTTCAGAGATATCACCATCCAGGATCTGGTGGATGAATTCCACTATCAGGAGGATTACTTCAACCGCCTGATCAAACGCAAGACTGGACTTACCTATTCCGCTTATGTCCAGCAGATCCGGCTGGAACGTGCGGAACATCTGCTTGTGTCGACTGACAAAAGTATCGAAGAGATTGCCGATTCGGTAGGATATCATAACAAGGGATATTTCTACAAATTATTTCAGGAGAAATACGAAGAGACACCTGCAAGTTACAGACGTCATACAAGATAACGCACGCAATACAATGAAGAAGCACAGTAATGCGGAAAGTGCGATACGTACCCACCAGCTGGAAAGTGTTCCCTGTGTGGTGATAAGACTTGAGATCGTTCCTTTGATCAATACACCAAAGACTGTACCAAATGGTGTTCCTACACCACCGCTTAACAGTGTACCACCGATAACGGAAGCTGAGATCGCATCCATTTCAAGACCTTTGGCCTGCTCTACGAATCCGGAACAGCTGTTTAAGCAGAAGAGGAATCCGCCGCATCCTGCAAGCAGTCCGTCCAGAACGTATGCTTTGAATTTTGTTTTCTTTACATTTAATCCCATCATCATAGCACTCTGTGCATTTCCACCGATGGCATATACTTCACGACCGAATTTTGTATATTTCATGATGATCGCAATGACAATAAAGATCAGTATTGCGATGATAACAGTCGGATATATGTATGCCGGAATGAATTTTCCACGACGGCTGTATGATCCGATTGGGAGATAAATCTTATAATTAGCCCATGCAAGGAATGTCTTATTTTTGATAGAAATCATATCAGTACTGATGATTGATGTCATACCACGTCCAAAGAACATACCTGCAAGTGATACGATGAATGGCTGGATTTCAAGATAAGATACCAGGAATCCCTGAACCAGACCAAAGAGAAGTCCGATCACCAGTGCCATAAGAAGTGCGGTATAAGCGCTTGCACCGTGATTTTCCATCTGGTTTGCAGCAACCATACATACAAGTGCTGTAACAGAACCAACTGAGATATCGATTCCAGCTGTGATCATAACGATCGTTTCGCCCATCGCGATAACCAGAAGACCTGCATTGGAAATGAACAGATTCAGGAACATCTGCGGTTTTGCAAAACCTTTGTCGTTAAATACGATCATACCCGCTGCGTACATTACAACAAACAGTAAAATTGTAATCATAAGGAGGAATGTCGTTCCGTTAATTTTCTTTTTTGTTCCGGATACTTTTGCTTTCATTAGTTAGCTCCTCCTTTCACTGCAGCCTTTGATGTTCTTTTTTCTTTCTGCACTGCAATAAATTTCTTGAATACCGGGCTCTGAAGGACAACGATGACTACAACAACGATTGCCTTGTAGACCGGAAGCTGATCGGCTGATACATTCAATCCGTAAAGAACAGTTGTAAGTGCCTGGATTGTATAAGCTCCGATCACAGATCCCATCAGGCTGAACTTACCACCACCAAGGGCATTTCCACCAAGGGCAACTGCAAGGATGGCATCCATTTCAAGGTTCAGACCAATGTTGTT
>ENA-OOWZ01000972-OOWZ01000972.1-human-gut-metagenome-genome-assembly--contig:-NODE-972-length-14601-cov-1.367180_pt1 | contig 14601 bp, 3 predicted proteins | sample MGYA00241580_ERZ501329 | MGnify/ENA primary metagenome ERZ501329 (study PRJEB25962, sample SAMEA2042923) | human gut metagenome | biome: human gut; feature: human-associated habitat; material: faeces... | reverse complement strand
AACTGTGGAGAAAGTGGTTATGAATGATAACATCAGGAACGTTGAAGATCTGGAATGGTAGGTGGCCTATGAAATCAATGATGAGACGCACGACATTTCGTGAGATAAAAAATACATTTGGAAGATTTGCAGCCATCATGGCGATCATAGCCCTGGGCGTGGGATTCTTCTCGGGTCTCAAGATGACGAAGCCGGACATGATGAATACCATATCGAATTTCCTTGACAAGGGAAATTTCTATCATCTTCTGTCAACTCTTGGATATACGGATGATGACGTGGATTCATTTGCCGGGGAGAAGGATGTGCTGTACGCTGAGGGCGGTTATAGTCTGGACGTCCTATACAAGAACCAGGGTGAAAATGACAGGGTGTTGAAGACTATGTCAGTTTCGGAAAACATCAATAAACTGAGTCTTGTGGACGGACGCATGCCGGAAAAGGAAGATGAATGTGTTGTAGATGCCAAGATGGACAGTATAAAGATAGGTGATGTCATAGAGGTGGCAGATGACGATGCAGCAGAAGGTGAGGACAGCAGTACACAGGATATCCTTAAGGTGAAGAAATTCACCGTTGTCGGAACTGTCAACTCCCCTCTTTATATTAATTTTGAAAGAGGCACCACAACCCTTGGAAATGGTAAGATTGCGGGCTTTGTATATGTCAGCCCTGAAGCATTTGACAGCGAATGCTACACCGATGTATATGTGAAATTTGACAGAAAGTTTGATATGTATGCCGATGAGTATGAAGACTATATAGACGACAGGAAGGACGAATGGGAGTCAATATGTAAGACCAGTGTACTGGACAGATATAAGGATATCCTCATGGCAAAGGGTATGACGGAGGATATGGTGAAGGACATAACGCTGGATGATGCAGATGGTGTGAATTATTACATACTCGGCAGGGAGACGAATATCGGATATGTCTGCTTTGAGAGCGATTCAGACATAGTGAATGGAGTTGCAAAGGTATTTCCGGTATTCTTCATATTGGTTGCCGTGCTCGTGTGTATGACTACCATGAACAGGATGGTTGAGGAGCAGCGATCTATGATAGGTATGCTGAAGGCTCTAGGCTATGGCAAGGCGGCGATCATGGGAAAATATATGATCTATTCGGGAACTGCGGCTGTAGTAGGATGTGCAGGTGGATATCTTATAGGTACATATGTATTTCCGGAGGTTATCTGGTATGCATATCATATGATGTATATACATATGCCGCTTGAGAGAACCACAGACTGGACGCTGGTTATTGGCGTGCTGGCAGCATCCCTTTTGTGCACTGTAGGTACAACTTGGTTTTCCTGTAGATACGAGCTTTCTGAGACTGCGGCAAGTCTTATGAGGCCTAAGGCTCCGAAGCCGGGCAAGAGGGTGTTCCTTGAGCATATCCCATTTATATGGAAGAGACTGAAATTTCTGAGAAAGGTAAGTGTCAGAAATGTATTCAGATATAAAAAGCGTTTTTTTATGATGATAATAGGAATAAGCGGCTGTACTGCGCTGCTGCTCACAGGCTTTGGAATAAATGATTCCATAAGCGGATTTGCGGACAATCAATATGGGGAGATACAGGTCGGAGATGGAGTGATAACGCTGAATACACCGATTGCGGGTGATAGAGAAGATGAGCGCTTCAGTAGTCTGAAAGACCGGCTGGAGGAGGATACCTCCTGCTATGATCTCGTCAGTGAATCTACCTGGGGTCTGGTTCATGATGGTGGCGTAAAGTCCGTGAACATGGTCATCATGGAAGAACCTGAGCACGTTGACAGGTATATGAAGTTGGCGGATAAAGATGGTGCGAAGATAGAATATCCGGGCAAAGGGGAAGCTGTGATCAATACTGCGCTGGCAGAACAGTACGACATCAAAACGGGCGATGTAATAACGGTCAGAGACAGCGAGATGAAAGAGATAAGAGTTTCCGTATCAGGCATATTCAGGAATCATGTATACAACTATGTGTATATATCACCTGAAACATATGAGGATCAGATGGGGGAAGCACCTCAGTACAAATCGGTGTACTTCAATCTTGAGGAAGGCGCAGATTCGCACGAGATATCTGCTGATCTTATGGGTGATGCAGCAACAGCGTCAGTGACTATCAACAAGGATATGAAGAACAGGATATCTAAGATGATGGAGAGTCTGAATTATATAGTAATTGTAGTCATACTCTCGGCTGGGGCGCTTGCATTTATCGTTCTCTACAACCTGACAAATATCAATATCACAGAGCGAATCAGGGAGATAGCAACCATAAAGGTTCTGGGATTTTTCAAAAACGAGACTTCAGATTATGTGTTCAGGGAGAACAGAGTCCTGACAACATTTGGAATCGCTGTGGGACTTGTGCTTGGAGTGTTTTTGCATGCATTTGTCATAGGACAGATCAAGGTGGATATGGTCGCATTTGATACATATATAGCGCCGATGAGCTATGTGTACAGTATCGTTCTGACATTTGTGTTCAATTTCCTTGTCAACAGAGTCATGTCAGTCAAGCTTGATAAGATAAATATGGCGGAATCGCTTAAGTCGGTGGAATGATCCTTTCATATATGGCATGTAACAGAATAGTTTAGATGTTTATTACGATCCACAGGGCGTACAGTATAGACGGTACGTTCTGTGGATTTTTTTGCAAAAAAGTTGTTTTTACCTCCTGTTACTAGCCTTTTGGTTAGTGTACATGGAAAAACACAGCAATTATAATTGTAAATATATTATTGATACCAGAATGTGGCAGCTTAAAACGGCTGGTGTTCATGGCTGGTTTTTTTAGTGAAAGGGAGGAAGAAATTATGAGAAAGAGGGCGATAAGCTGGGCGCTGACGGCCAGTATGGTGCTATCTATGCTGTCCGGATTTATTCCCGGACAAAAAGCATACGCGGCGGACAGCTCGAAGAAAACAGGCAAGACGGTGGTCGAGACGGAGATTGACGAGAGTACATACAAAGCTCTGGGTCTCAGCACCGATATAGACAAAAGCAAAGCTGCGGTGCCGTATGACAAGGATAATATATCTACATTTGCAGAGGTGAATGAGGTATACGTTGCGGCAAACGGCAATTACAGAAACAAGTACACTGTGCGAGACGGATTTGACAGGATTGGAGATTTCAAGGACAGGACTACAAAGGTAAACAGCAGCCTTGGCAATCTGTACGGAGCGTATGGTTTCTATGATCTTGGCAAAGATAATGTGAAAGTGGAACACGGCGGATCGGGAGACAGTAACATAAGCAGCAACATGGGAAATGTTCTAAAAAAGGACAGTAATGGTTTTAACGGCCTGTATGCGACAAGCGTTGCATTTGATGGAGGCGACGGAAAAACCAACTACGTTGCGGAGCTAAGAGTACATGGAGATAAAGTATTCAGTCCAGCTGGATGGAAAAGTATTAAAACTGTCATAGACGGCAAGGAGTACCGCGGAAAGATAGATGTGAATATTTTCAAGATAGCAGCTGATGGTACAAGATATTCAATTGCTACGCTTACCCCTACTTTAAACAAGAATTCTACATATAGCGATGGACTTTTGTATTTTATCAGAAGATACCAGCAGGAGCTGGATGCGATGTTTGAGATCGAAAAGGCCGATCTGAATGGAGATGGCTTTGAAGATCTTCTCGTATACTGTGGAACTTACGAGGATAGAAATATAAACGATCAGAACATACGCTATGCCATAGTCGATGTATATTATGGCAAGGGAAACGGCAGGTTCACAAAGGGAAATAATATAAGCATACCGGGCGGGCTTGCATCTAATTATGAAAGTGGAACGGATGGATCGTGGTGTGATTATGGAATAGGAAGAGCTCCTGTGGTAACTCTGGCCGGCGGTGATCTGGAGCAGGATGGCCGGGATGAGGCCGCGGTTGCCGTATCTGGATCAGTTCTGAATTACAACATGGCAAAGGCAGGTCATATGACCGTCTATACATATAAAGACGGCGGACTTGTCCCTATAGAAGGTCTGAATGAAGTGTCACTTGGAGACACAGATGGCAGAAAACAGAACTATGGAATGTATGCTGCAAATTGTGCATTTGGCCGGTTTAAGTATCCTGGATCAGGAGCCATGGTCACAGGACTTATAGTTGGTGGATATTATTCGAGCAATTCTCAATATGTGCAGAGGGAATATGAAGCCACGCAGGCTGCATACAGATACGTATACTACGATAGTCTGACGGATAATTATGTGTTGTCAGATTATCATACGAGAAGCCTGGGGACTAAGAGTAAAGAAATCGTGAAATATCACGAGGTTAAAAGTAACGAATATTACAGACCTGTGAATGCACCTATGGCGCTTGCGTGTGCAGACCTTAAGGGCATGAACGGCAATAATGAAAATGACAGTGTGCTTTTTGGCGCAGAGGTATATGCTTTCTCACTGGAAGATGGCGGAATAACAGGTTCGGAGATAGGAAGCATGAGTATATGTACCGACCAGCGCAATCAGGGCAACGACAAGAAGAAAAAAGATCAGGTGTGGATCGGCGATGTCAGGGTTGGCTGTGTCGATAAGGATGCCAAGGGGAACAATTACAGACAGAGTTTTGTGTGCGTTGTGGGAGTGCACAGAGAGAAGAAACTCAATGATAAAGATGATTATTACTGGCTGGACATAGCGACATTTTCTATGGATGGCGGCAGCCCATACAGCAGTCAGGAGGGTGTAGTATGCCAGTCGAACAGCAGACAGGATATGTATGGAACATTTGTTTCACTGTGTCTTCCGGATATTGATAATGACAGTGTGCGGTTAAAGTACGAGGGAGAGTATCCGGTATACACAAATCCAGAGGTCTATGCAATCCTTCAGGCAAGTCCGTATTTTGATGATGTTCAGGAAGTATATGAATATGTAAATAACGGTGGAACATCATATTCAACAAGCAAAGGTTCATCGAACACGGTATCAGCTAACTTGTCAATATCAGTTGGCGCGTATGTGTCGTCGGAGATCCAGCTCATCGGAGCAGGTGAGGTAGAGGTTGAACTTTCGTATGGAGCAAGCTTTGAATATGCAAATACAAAGACAACGGAATATGAGATAACATATAATGCCGCAGGTGGAGGTTCTGATCAGGTCGTTCTGTACTGTTTGAAATATATGTATTACGAATACTCCATATATGATCCGATTGCGAGAAAATGGGAGCCGGTGGTTATGCCGGTATGTCTCGGACCTTCAACTTCAATCATAGATGTGGCAGATTACGACAAGGTTGCAAGAAGGAGCAAGGGGCTCAACGAGATATATAATAATATTCTGAATAACACAGCGGGAGACCCTGCTACATACCAGACTCTTGGAGGTAAATTAAAGTACGCCTATCAGTCAGGTGGAAATAACAATTATTCTTCTGTAAATGCCAGCTCTGGTGCAGATCAGACTCAGACGATATCTGTGACTGATGAGAATGAGTATTCAACTGAAGTGTTCCTTGAGGCGAACGAAAAGCTTGGTGCTGGAGGCGGAGGACTCGGTAATAAGGTTATCGTCGGTGTAACATCAAGCCAGCATGCGGGTCTTGGTCACACCCGTGTAAGCTCGAATGGTGTTACATACAGTGGAACGGTGGACAATGTTCCGGCAGACTGCACAGGGTTCTCATTTGACTGGCAGCTGCGGGTGAACACTGCAAAGCTGAACAGCGACAGTGATTCAGTGTTCGTCATTGGCTATGATGTTAAGAATGTTGTTCGTCCGGCGCGTATGCCGATGGGACTTTCTGTTGTCGACACAACGAGAAACAGTGTCAGTCTTGAGTGGTCACCGTCCAATGATGCAGATTACTATGAGGTCTGTATCGTTGATGCAGGAGGTAATTACAACAGCAAGGCAGTTGTGCCATATACAGTTACTGACTATGAAGTGAAGGGACTATATTCCAACAGGACTTACACATTTGCAGTGAGGGCTCTTCAGGCAAATGGTTCAAAGAGTCTGTTCAGCCGTCCGGCAACCGCGACGACACTTCAGGACAGTTCTAATTTCCATATAACAAAGAACCCTGATGATACAAATACGTTTGCGGGTGGAAATGCAGAATTTGCGGCAAATGCGGTTTATTATGATGGGGATGGAGTAAACCAGAGCGTTGGATACAACTGGCAGGTTAATACAGATAATGGATGGAGAAGCGTATCGACAGGAGGCAGCAATCCTACGCTCAGACTTACTGATGTAAGTGATGAAATGGATGGAAACGAATATCGATGCAGAGTTTATTACAACGACATCACACTCTACACCAAGACTGCGACACTCACTGTAAATAAGGCGGACAGCAAGGTCATGCTTCTGGCGCACAACGATACCGAGAATAAAGATTTGTCGGATGGCAGCGTAGTCAGGGCATCGGGCTCAGAGACTACAAAGGTGGAGAACGTGACTAAGGAGAGAAATCTTATAACAGTCACATCCGGAGTCGGGGAATATATTCTTGTCAGCGACGGAACAAACTATATGTGGAAAGATAGTGACGAGAATTACTATCCATGCAGCGTAAGCGTCAAAAAGGACAGCGATGGTTACGTGGATGAATCACAGACATTTAAAGCATCTGATGTGGGCGGCACGGCATATGGTGTGAGTGAATCAGATTTCATCGCAGATATTGATGGCAATACTTACAAGCTGATCAGCGTAAATGCAGCTGACTATGCAGGTGAAAAGGTGTCATATGCATCTGATGATGTTACATATGACAGGATACTCGCAAAATGGGTATCAGAGGATGGCAGCAAGAACTTCTATCTTCTCGGAAACACATCGGGAAGTGAAGACAGTACGGTGTACTATTATGTGGCAGGTAGTGAAAGCGGAAGTTTTACTATGACTTCAAAGAAGACTCTTAATGTGTCAGATACTGTCAAGGTGGTCCAGACTGATCTCAAATCGGTATATCAGACCAAGACGGTGAGATCTGAGACCACAGGGGCAGAGGTCACATATACAGGAGACAAGATCACACTCAGCTGTCAGCCGAAATCACTGTCAGGTGAGGATGTACAGGGAGATGTGGAATTTGTCATTACAGGGCCTGAGAGCAAGCGCATAGCTGGTAAGTATGACAGAGCAAATGGCTGCTATACTGCACAGTGGGAGCCATCCGGACAGGGAATATACAACGTATATGTATACTTTGCAGGAAACAAACAGTACAACGACAGTATATCTGACTCGATGGCTATATATACCTCATTTGAGGGAAAGACGAACATGAATCTGACCATGCAGGATAATGTAAGATACGGAGATTCGGTGAAGATGTCTCTGGAGAGAGTGTCATACGACAATACAGGAAAGCTTCAGGATATCACGGACGATTCAGAATACACAGTTAAGATAAAGAATAATAAGACAGGAGAATTTGAGGACACAGACAAATACGAACTTGCAAACGGCGTGTTTATACCGAAGTCTATTGGAATGTTCCAGATAACGGCATCAAATGGCGGAGACAAGACTCAGAAGAATATAAATGTTGGAAGGGCACAGCTTGAGATAGCTGCCCAGGATACAGAGAAAAGTGTAAATGATTCTGTAAGAGAGTGCGAGGATGCGGTGATAACAGGTCTCAAGGCATGGGATACCGACATAATGCCTCAGAGAGACAGGGATTACGAGCTCAGATCATATGGAGTAAGTGGGCTGCTGCCGGGTATATATGATATAGATGTTGCATACGTCAAGGTGGACGATCAGCATTCACAGGTTATGAATGAACTTGAGAAGAACTATATAATAAACCTGGTTAAAGCATCATACACACTGACAGGAAACGTGTACACAGTTACTGCCAGGCCGGCAAATACACATGGTACAGTTTCAATCAAGTACCAGCAGCCTGGAAATGAAAACAGTGACGGACTCACAGTTGACAGTGGAACAAGACTCCCTGAGAATTCAACGATCACTTTAGCTGCTACTCCTCATAAGGGATATAAGGTTAAGAGCTGGTCACTAAATGGAAAGACAGTTACGGATCCACAGTGTGGAACATCCGGTGGCAAGGCGTGCAGCGATGACCAGATCCAGATGGCTAAGCTGAAAGCAAACATGAATGTAGCAGTAAACTTTGAGCCTGTATATCACAAGCTGACATACAAGCCGGACAATAAGGCTCACGGAACACTCAAAGCAAACTATGTGACGGATGGAACAATTGGAAAATCGTTTGGTTCAGGTGCAAACATTCATATAGAACAGAAGGTAAGACTCACTGCGGTTCCGGCAGCAGGATATGTTCTGGATCATTGGACTGTTACGGGAGAAGATGGAGTTCCAGAGACCGTTCTCGCGGAAGATGGAGTGACAAATAACACATCTCTCACATATGATGCAGAGGAGATCAGCGAGGATACACTTATCACGGCATATTTTGCAGAGGCACAGAATTTCAAAATATCAGTCTCGCCTGTAACTGTTGGAAGCGATGGAAAGACTACAGTGACAACAGGTGTGGATGTCACAGTCAAGGCTCAGCGAGTTGACGGCACAGTGACTATAGAGAGCGGTGAAGATGGTATATATGAAGTCAGCCGAGGCGACAATGTGACCATCCAGGTTACCGTTCCGTCAGGACTACTTCTCGACGGATGGTCAGCAGCAGATGGACAGGAACTTGGAACTATATCAGCGGATCTCAGGACGATGACAGTGTATGATATAGCTTCAGACCTCGATTATACAGTTAAGTACACTGCGCCGAACAGATACAAGGTGACATATGGTGCGGATGATGATGCAGCTGGTGTGGTAGATGCTGTGGCTGCAGGAAGTACAGACGCACTTGTATCCGGTGACAAGCAGCTTCAGGGAAGTGACATAGTATTTACAGCAACTCCAAATGAAGGCTACGAGGTAGCATACTGGGAGGTAAATGGCGAGAAGGTTGATGCTGAGGCAGAAGGTACTGGCGCCCAGAGGTATGAACTAGAATATCTCGGCAAGGATACAAAGGTTGTCGTATACTTCTACAAACAGCCGGTTGTGTCGTGGACATCAGGAAATGACACAGAGATGACTGCAAAGTCAGGAGATTCTGATCTGGCAAATGGCGGATATATCGCATATGCAAGTAAGGATGATCTGAAATTCTCATTTGCGGTGAAGAGAAGTTATGAGATAGCTGACATAAAGGTAAATTATGCAGGAGAGGATGTATTCAGTCTTGCGGAGGACAGCGGAGAAGGAAAGCTGACTGAGACTGCGGATGCTGAGTCCGGAACAGAGAGATACACATTTACGTGGAGTGCTCCGGCAGATGGGTTTACAGGGGATGTGACAGTAAATGCCACATACAGAAAGATCACACCATCCGTGAAGGCTGAGTATTCTCTGAAAGTGATAGAGAAGGCTTCTGCCGGAGAGTCGTCAGGAAAGACACACGGCTCTATAAGTGCAGATGTGTCAAGAAAAAATCTCCCTTCATACATACAGATAGGAGATACCATAAGTGATGCGACGGAGAGCAAATCTGCGCAGATCACAGACATATACAGAGATTCTGTCATCACATTCAAGGTTGTGCCTGATGATGGATACAATGTAAAAGAATGGATCATAAATGGACATAAGCTGACAAGCGAGACAGAGAATATAAAGTTATATTCAGACAAGAAAGTAAATGATACCCTTAAGATCACGGTTGACGGAGATTCATCTGATGTGACAGTTATGGCTGGTCTTGAGCTGGTTGGTGATGTACTCACATTTGGTCCTGAGACAGAGGGAACAGGTGAGGTGAGCGCCATGATCACATCTACAAAGCTGGTGCTCGAATCAGGAGATATGATAGGTGCTGCTTCATATGTGGGATTCACAGCGGCGGCTGCAGAAGGATACGAAGTTGCAGACTGGCTTGTAAATGGAATCAGTCAGGGCGTGGCAGAGAAGATATTTGCATACAAAGTGCCAAAGGATACGAGAGTTGATGTGAGGGCTGTGTTTGACAGACCTGTGTATAAGATAACATGGTCAGCGGACGGAGCCGGACAGATAGAGGCAGAGAACGTGACAGCAGATGAAGTGCTTGAAGGTAATTCTGCACAGATCAGAGGAGACAGAGAGCTTAAGTTTACGGCTATTCCGGATCTGTATATGGAGTGTACGGGATACACAGTAAAGACAGCAGAGGGAACAAAGGATTACACAGCAGAGGAGCTTGGCAGCAACGTATTTGTGGTTGACAAGGTGGCATCTGACATAGATGTTGTTGCTCACTTTGCTAAGCAGGAACTCAAGTCAGTTATAACCTTTGAGGCAAATGATGCTGCTCTTGGGGCTGTGACAGCGGTATATGGACTGGACGAGAAGGCTGAGATCACAAGTGGCGATAGCCAGGTATCCGGCGGAGATGCAGTATTTACGGCAGCTCCTGCAGATGGCCAGATGATCGAGGGCTGGTATCTTGATCCTGAGTGTACACAGGCTATAGAAGGCACTGAACTGGAGCAGACTACCTATGAGGTGAAGACTATCTACACAGATGTGGCAGTATATGTTAAGTTTGTGGAGATTCCAGAGTATACAGTTAAGGTAGGTACAACAGGAACCGGATCGGCGAAGATCACTGCATCTTCTGACGGTGAGGAACTTGAGATCGTATCAGGAGAGGTTAAGCTCAAGAGACATAAGGATCTTACAATAACAGTTGCACCGAAGGATGAATACAACACAGTTGAGCACTGGACAGTTGACGGAGCAGATGTTGATTCAGATGAACTCACATACAAGCTGACAGACATAACAAAGGATGCAGAGATATATGCATATATCGCACCATCACTTCTTGTAAATGTAATATTTAAGAATGAGGATGAAGTTAAGAAATATGACAATATAGACATCAGTACAGGTTATGTCGGCGAGGATGGAGATATAAGCGGACTTAAGCCAATAAATGCTGAGAATAACTTAGTGAGAATAGGTTCTGGCAAGGATGTAAGATTTGCCATAACACCTTCTGATGATTATATGATCCAGGCATGGACAGTTAAGTACATCAGAGGCGGAAAGGTTGTCAAGGAAGAGTCTGGCACTGACTTTGGATTTACCAACGAGATACTTTTAAATGATGTTACAAACAGCATAGAGGTAAGTGCAGAGCTTGTTGACAGAGTTGGATATGCCATTCCTGTAGAGGGAAATTATGACAGAGATAATAATCTGATAGAGACTGCAGGTGGTGAAAGCACACCGGAGACAGCTTACACTATAACAGACCTTACAAAGATACCAGACAATGTGGTATTCAAGAATGACAATGGCGTAGTTCTTGATAATATGGTAAGAGAGAACGGAGATGCGAGTGTTGTTATTATACCTGCTGAGGGCTGGAGAATCAGAGATATAATCATTGATGAACCAGAGAACGCTGAAAATTCAGAGGAGTCAGAGAATATCATGTCAGTCCAGCCAGTGCTTGCAGAGGATGGAACTGAGACAGGAGCATATCTTGTAAGTGATGTAAACGTCACAAAGAATATGGAGTTTAAAGTTGATGCAGTTAAGCTTTACTCTGTAACAATAGCAGATACAGAGCATGGAAACATAAAGGTGACAAAGCCAGATGGCACAGAGGTGGAGAATGGTGAAATGATTGACGAGAAAACTGTTCTTACATACACAGCAACACCGGATATGTACTATGACTTTGACGCATGGACAGAGGATGCGGCAGATCAGGCTGAGAGCACATTTGAAAAAGCCCTTGACGGAAGTATCACAGTGGGAGCAGCCTTCAAGGCAAGATATGCGAAGGTAAGTATTGCCACAGTGAAGAATGGTACGGTAACTGTCACAACCGCTGACGGTAAGAAGATATCTAACGGACAGCTGGTTCAGGAAGGCACAGATATCATCTGCAAGGCAATTCCTGCAAAGCATTGTGATCTGTCAGCCTGGGGCGGAGATGCCAAAGGCAAGACTGGTACTACAGTGAAACTTACGGTGACAAAGAACATGAATATAAGAGCGGCATTCAAGTTCAGGTATGTGAAGGTAGCTATTGGAAAGACTGAAAACGGATCGATCACAATCAAGACTGCAGAAGGCAAAACAGTTAAGAATGGTGCATCAGTGATCGAGGGAACGGTTCTTATCTGCACGGCAAAGGCGGCAAACAACTGTAAACTTGGAAGCTGGACAGGAAGCTTCAAGAGTACAAAAACTTCGGTAAAGGTTGCTGCAAATAAGAATATGAAAATCAATGCCAGGTTTGTAGCAAAAATACCGGCACAAAATACAGCTGGTATCAATAAGAATATCCATGCAGTAGTATCCGGAAACAAAGTGACAGTTGTGTGGGGTAAGGTTAACAAGGCTGACGGATATGATATATATGCACAGGAGTGCTATGTAAACTTTAACTCGAAAAGTCTTATTAAATCGGTAAAGGGCGCATCGGCAACCCGAGTTACAATATCCAGCATTAATGGCAAATCACTTGCTAAGTTTGATACGATCAAGCTGAGAGTAAAGGCATATAAGCTGGTAAATGGTAAGAAGAAGTATATAGACAATAGTGTCATGCTTCATATAGTTACCAATAGCAGCAAATATACCAACATCAAGAAGGTTCTGCTTCCACAGAAGAGCTACGTGTTGGGAGTTAAGCAGACGATTAAGCTTAAACCTGGATATACCAAGGCAGATGCCAGCAAGAAGGTGCTTGATGGCAGACATGGTGCAAGGTATTTGTATGCATGTACAAATAAAAATGTTGCTACAGTTGATGCCAAAGGAAGAATAAAGGCAAAGGCCGCAGGAAAGTGTACGGTCTATGTAATTGCTGTAAATGGCACTACACAGGCTGTGCAGATTATAGTAAAATAAAAATAGTAGCTGCATGAGGTGCTTGATATCCGGCCCGTTGGGGCTGGATGCAGGCACCTTTGCTGATATATACAGGGTGTTGATTATCTATACCGGGATTAAAAAGTGAGAAAAGGAGATTTGTACATATGGGGAATACGGCTTCGGGTAATAAAGGCTGTTTTATAAAACCGAAAAAAGCCTGGAGGCTTCTGAAGACAGCGGATGAAGGGAATGTAACTGCATATATATTCGGGGTCAGTGGTTCGGGAAAGACGACTCTTGTCAGCAGATATCTTGGAACACGTAAGTACATGGTGGTGGATGCCGGCGGTATCAGACCGGATGACCTTGTGGTAGAAAGCAGCAACGCAAGAAAAATAATTGTCATAGATAATCTGCACGAGCTCTCATGGGGGGATGTGGACACAGTGAGGGAGCAGATCATAGAACTCATTAGAAGAGAAGACGTATGGGTTATACTCGTTGGCCGGTGTCCGGTTCCCCCATGGCTTTCTGCTGTAAGATTTCAAGAAGGATTTTATGTGGTGGACAGCAAGCTGCTTATGAGGATATAAAGAAGTATGCTGAATACGCTGGATTTAGTATCAATGAGGCACAAGTGCAGAGAATGTACTATGAGACTACAGGACTTCCGCTGGCTGTGGAGATGTGCCACATCAAATACATGGAAATGGCATATACAAGCGAGATAACAGATGATATGTATAATGATTTTTCGAGACGCGTTGAGGATGAGATGTGTAATTACCTTGAGTATCATGTGTATGATAACTGGGATGTGGAAATGCAGGAATTTCTCATGGAAATATCCGTGGTGGATGAGTTTACAACAAAACAGGCTGAGATGATAACCGGAAGAAGTGACAGTGAGCTTTTGATCGAGAGGGCAAAGTGGCTTGGAAACTTTATGACCAGCCGGATGGATAAGGATGGCAATACACAATATCAACTGCAGTTTCACATGAGGGTCTCTATGCGCAGACGTCTTAAGCGGAAGTACGAGAAAGAGCGTATAAGAGGCCTGTATGAGAATGCCGGACTGTTTTACAGACTTAACGGAGATATAAGGAAAGCTTTGGAGATGTATGAAAATGCAGGAGTTACAGAGCGAATAGTTTCAATACTTGTCGATAATGCCAGACATGCGGCGAACAGTGGTTATTACTATGATCTGAAAAAATATTACCTGGAACTTCCGGATCATGTCATCGAGAAAAGTCCTGAGCTTATGTGTGGTATGAGCATGCTGCAGTCACTCCTTCTAAATCCTGATGAGAGTGAAAGATGGTACGACAGACTAAAATTATATGCAGATGAAAACCAGGGAAGTGCCAGGAAAAATGCAAAGGGACTTTTGCTGTATCTGGATATTGGTCTGCCGCACAGGGGGAGTGTTGATGTATTAAAGCTTTTGAAGTCAGCATACACCATGGTTTTTAATAAAGAAGTAAGAATACAGGAATGGTCGGTTACATCCAATCTGCCATCAATGATGAATGGCGGAAAAGATTTCTGTGAGTGGAGCAAGAGAGACAGAGAGCTGGCCTCGAAGGTTGGCAGGATAGTTGAGTTTGTGCTTGGAAAATACGGAAAAGGTCTTGTAAATCTTGCTTTGGCGGAGAGTTTTCTTGAAAAGAGCGGAGATAATTACGAGGTGGCAACGCTTGCGGCAAAGGGCAGAATGCAGGCGGAAGCAGGAGGAAAAATCGAGC